>Ga0081539_10000048_pt1 | contig 272906 bp, 240 predicted proteins | sample TabmetS4T2R2_FD_71023 | JGI IMG/M metagenome (GOLD analysis project Ga0081539, IMG submission 71023) | Tabebuia heterophylla rhizosphere microbial communities from the University of Puerto Rico - S4T2R2 | ecosystem: Host-associated > Plants > Roots > Rhizosphere ...
AAATATGCTTCGACGTATCCATTCCAATTCGGATAATCTGGTTCACGGGCGGCTCCCTTGTCTGAGATTTGCAACAACCTCATTCTGGCACACTGATGCCGTAGGGGGCCGTCCACCCCATCAACCACCGGCTTGGGGATTGGAAAGGGAAGCCGCCCTAGTAGTGTTAAATCGCGACAGCGGGGGTTATGGGTCCCCGCCTTCGCGGGGACGACAGCTGTTAGTGTTGCGGCACCGTGCATCACGATTTTGCCGCCTCGCCCTCGCGCAACTTGAACCGCTGAATCTTGCCGGTCGCCGTCTTCGGCAGGCTGTCGACCACCTCGATCCAGCGCGGATATTTCCACGGGCCGATCTTCTGTTTCACGTGCTCCTTCAACGCGTCGTTCAAGCCATCGGTTTTCGCCTCGTTTCGCAGCACCACGAACGCCTTCGGCTTCAACAGCCCTTCCGGATCGGCTTCCGGCACGACGGCGGCTTCCAGCACCGCGGGATGGGTGATCAACGCGCTCTCGACCTCGAACGGAGATACCCAGATGCCGGACACCTTGAACATGTCGTCGCTGCGGCCGCAAAACGTATAGCGCCCGTCGGCGTCGCGGATGTATTTGTCGCCGGTGCGGGTCCAGTGGCCCTCAAAGGTCTGGCGGCTCTTGCTGCGCTGATTCCAGTAGCCCTCGCCGGCGGAGGGCGCGTCCACCAGCAGTTCACCGACCTCACCATCGGGCACCTCGCTGCCTGCTTCATTGACAAGCCTTACGCGATAGCCCGGCACCGGCTTGCCCGATGAGCCGTATTTGATGTCGCCGGGCGCGTTGGACAGGAAGATGTGCAGCAGCTCGGTGGAGCCGACGCCGTCGAGAATGTCGACGCCGAAACGGGCCTTCCAGGCATTGCCGACCGATTCCGGCAGCGCCTCGCCCGCCGAGGTGCAGATGCGCAGGCGTGAGCCGCCGCGCTCGTTCTTCAACGTCTCGTCGTTCAGCATCGCGGAGAACAGCGTCGGCACGCCATAGAAAATCGACGGATGATATCTGTTCATCAATTCGAACATTCTAGCCGGCGTCGGCCGCTCGGAATTGAGCACGGTGCTCGCACCGACCGACATCGGAAACGTCAGCGCATTGCCGAGGCCGTAGGCGAAAAATAGTTTTGCCGCCGACAACCCGACATCGTCCTCGCGAATCCCGAGCACCTGCTTTGCGTAGGTCTCCGCAGTCGCGGCAAGATTGGAATGCAGATGCCGCACGCCCTTGGGCATGCCGGTGGAGCCGGATGAGTAAAGCCAGAACGCCGGCTCGTCGGCATGGGTCGCGGCGGTGGGGAATGAATCGTTCTCCCTCGCGATTTCGTCGGACAGTTTCTTGTGGCCGTGCGCATCGTTGCCCGCGACGACGACATGCTCGAGATCCGGCATCCGCCCGACCATGTCCTGGACCACCGGCAGCAGCGGCTCGGAGATGAACAGCACCCGCGCGCGGCAATCCGCCAGCACATAGGCGTATTGCTCCGATGTCAGCAGCGTGTTGAGCGGGACGGGCACGATACCCGCACGGATCGCGCCGAGAAACACGATCGGGAAATCGACCGTGTCGAGCATGATCATCGCCACCCGCTCTTCGCGGCGGACGCCGAGGCGGCGCAGCAGATTGGCGAGGCGGCGGCTCTGCCTCTGCAGCGCGCTGTAGCTGAGCTCGGAGACGGTGTCGGTGAAGGCGAGCTTGCCACCGCGTCCCTCATCGACATTGCGGTCGAGCAGCCAGGTCACCGCATTGTAGGAACTCACGCGTCTTCTCCCCGGCTTTCTGAATTATAATTCATAGAAAGCCACTGCCAGCGCTTGCTGTCAATCCTTATCGGCATTATCCTTCCTGCCAACAGTCCGAGCGCGGAGCCGATGACCGAGCAACCCGATCCTGAAACCAGCTTTCTCGAGCAGCTCGGCCAGCGCGTTCGCACCATGCGGGCGCTGCGCGGCATGTCCCGCAAGGTGCTCGCGAAAGTCTCCGGTATTTCCGAGCGCTATATCGCGCAGCTCGAAAGCGGCAAGGGCAATGTGTCGATTGTGCTGCTGCGCCGGGTATCGAATGCGATGGGCGCGCACCTTGAAGACCTTATCCCCGCCAGCGAACCTGCGCCCGACTGGCCTGTCATTCGCGACCTCATCCGCAAGGCGACGCCAAGCCAGCTCGCGCATGCCAAGGAGGTCCTGTCCGGACAAGGCAATGGCGCGGCGCAGCGGCAGATGTCCTTTGCCGGCATCGCCCTGATCGGCCTGCGCGGCGCCGGCAAATCCACGCTCGGCAAACTGCTCGCGAAAAAAATCGGCTGGAGTTTTGTCGAGCTCAACAAGGAGATCGAGCAGCAGAACGGCCTGTCGGTCGCCGAGATCATCGCGCTCTACGGCCAGGAAGGTTTTCGCCGCATGGAACAGGCCGCGCTTGGGCAGTTGCTGGCGCGAAAAGAGCTGATGGTGCTGGCGACCGGCGGCGGCATCGTCTCCGAGCCTCTGACCTTCGACCTGATCCTGTCGTCGTTCTACACCATCTGGCTCAAGGCCGAGCCGGAAGAACACATGGCGCGGGTGCGCCGCCAGGGCGACCTGCGCCCGATGGCGGACGATCGCTCGGCGATGGCCGAGTTGCGCACGATTCTGCTCAGCCGCGAACCGCTCTATGCGCGCGCGTCCGCCGTGGTCGATACTGCGGGATTGAGCGTCGACAACGCCGCGACTCGGCTGATCGATGCGGTGGCGCCCGTGGTGGCGCAGGACGCGCGGATGTTCGCGCGCGGATAGTCCCGTTTCCCGGACGCGATGCAGCACGCAGTGCTGCTTCGCAGAGCCGGGATCGTACCAAATACCGCGTTCTGTACGGCCCCGGCTCTGCAGCGCACCGCTCCGCAAGTGCTACGCGCTGCGCTGCGTCCGGGGAACGGACTGGTCGCAGCAGTGAGGTTTGGCTAGACTGGCCGCGAAAGGACGCGCCGCCATGATGAGCCAGGAACAGAACGACCTGATCACCCGCACCGGACCCAAGGACGCGTGCGGAAAACTGATGCGGATGTACTGGCAGCCGGCGGCGCTGGCCGACGAGTTGCAGGGACCGCGCCCGGTCAAGGCCATAAAGCTGCTCGGCGAAAATCTGGTGCTGTTTCGTGACGAGCAGGGACGCACCGGCCTGATCGAGCGCCATTGCGCGCATCGCGGCGCCGACCTTTCCTTTGGACGGCTGGAGAATGGCGGCCTGCGCTGCGCGTTCCACGGCTGGCTGTTCGACGTGTCGGGCCAATGCCTCGAAACTCCCGCCGAACCGAAAGACTCCGTGCTGTGCAAGAACATCAAGCAGCGTTCCTATCCCGTGGTGGAGAAGAGCGGCATCCTTTGGGCGTATCTCGGCGAAGGCGAACCGCCGGCATTTCCCGAGCTCGACTGCTTCATTGCGCCGGACAGCCATACGTTCGCGTTCAAGGGGCACATCGGCTGCAACTGGCTGCAGGCGCTGGAGATCGGGATCGATCCGGCGCATGCGTCATTCCTGCACCGCTTCTTTGAAGACGAGGACACCTCAGGATCCTACGGAAAGCAGTTCCGCGGCGCCTCGGCCGGCACCGACATGCCGATGACGAAAATCTTGCGCGAATATGACAACCCCATCATCAATGTCGAGCGTACCGAATATGGCCTGCGGCTGATCGCACTGCGCGAGATCGACAACGAGCGCACCCATGTGCGCGTCACCAACCAGCTGTTCCCGCATGGATTCGTGATCCCGATGAGCACCGAGATGACGATTACGCAGTGGCACGTGCCGGTGGATGACGAGAACTGCTACTGGTACGCGATCTTCACGAGCTATTCGACGCCGGTCGACAAGGTCAAGATGCGCGACCAGCGTCTCGAACTGTATGAGCTGCCGGACTATCGCTCGCGCAAGAACCGCTCCAACGATTACGGCTTCGATCCCTACGAGCAGGCGACCGCGACATACACCGGCATGGGCGCCGACATCAACGTGCACGACCAGTGGGCGGTCGAATCAATGGGCGCGATCCAGGACCGCACCAAGGAACATCTCGGCACTTCCGACAAGGCGATCGTGCAGTACCGCCGGTTGCTCCGGCAGGAGATCGAGAAGGTCCTCGGTGGCGAAAAACCGTTCATGTTTCTCGACGCCGCGCATGCGCGAAGCATCCAGGGGCCGGCCACCATGGACGGCATCGGCCCGACCCGGGGATGGGAGACTTTCTGGATGGAAGTCGACGTCAAGCGGCGGCGCGGCGCGCCGTGGGCGGCGCCGGTCCCTGTGGAGATCGCCGAAAAAGTCCGCCACCTGTCGGCGGCGGAATGATGCCGTTTCCGCGTCATTGCGAGCGAAGCGAAGCAATCCTTCTCGCCGCGCAAGAAAGACTGGATTGCTTCGTCGCAAGAGCTCCTCGCAATGACGGCAAGCCGGGAGTGACGCGTTGAATTTTGTCGAGCGTCACGGTCTCTGGTCGCAAGAGCAGAAAGAAGCGGCGGGACGCCTTCGCAAAATCGTCGAAGAGCAGAAGCTCGAAGTCATCCGGCTGTCGTTTCCCGACCAGCACGGTATCTTGCGCGGCAAGACGCTGGTCGCGAGCGAAGCGCTGGCCTCGCTCGAGAGCGGCTGCTCCATCACCACCACCATGCTCGCCAAGGACACCTCGCACCGCACGGTATTTCCGGTGTTCACCGCCGGCGGCGGCTTTGGGATGCGGGAGATGGAAGGCGCCGCCGATTTCCTGATGCTGGCCGATCCGTTGAGCTTTCGCGTGCTGCCATGGGTGCCGGGCACCGGCTGGCTGCTTTGCGATATCTATTTTGCGGACGGGCGGCCGGTGCCGTTCGCGACGCGACATCTCTATCGGTCGACCCTCGATAAGCTCGCAAAACGCGGCTACGATTTCGTCGCCGGGCTTGAGGTTGAATTCCACATCTTCAAGCTCGAAGGCCCAAACATGTTCCCGGAGCATGCCGGCCAGCCGGGCACGCCGCCCGACGTCAGCCTGCTGTCGCACGGCTATCAGTATCTGACCGAGCAGCGCTACGACCAGATGGAGCCGGTGCTCGAAATTCTCCGGCGCGATGTTCTCGCACTCGGCCTGCCGCTGCGCTCGATAGAGGTCGAATTCGGCCCGAGTCAGTGCGAATTCACTTTTCAGCCGATGGCCGGGCTTGCGCCTGCCGACACCATGGTGCTGTTTCGCAGCGCCGTGAAGCAGATCGCCCGCCGCCACGGCTATCACGCGAGCTTCATGTGCCGGCCAAAACTGCCGAATCTGTTCGCGTCCGGCTGGCACCTGCATCAATCGATCGTGTCGCGGGGCGGCGGCGACAATGCCTTCATGGCGAATGACGATGGCGAAGTGTTGAGCGCGTTCGGCCGCGGCTACCTGGCCGGGCTGTTGCAGCACGCCCGCGCCTCGGCCGTGTTCACGACGCCGACCATCAACGGCTACAAGCGCTATCGTTCCTATTCGCTGGCGCCGGACCGCGCGATCTGGGGCCGCGACAACCGCGGCGTCATGATCCGCGTGCTCGGCGCCGCCAATGATCCCGCCACCCGGCTGGAAAACCGGATCGGCGAGCCCGCGGCCAATCCGTATCTCTACATGGCCTCGCAGATTCTCTCAGGCCTCGACGGCGTCGATCGCGCCCTCGATCCCGGGCCGTCGGCGGACGCACCCTACGAGACGCAGGCCGCGCCGTTGCCGAAGACGCTGCGCGAGGCGGTATTCGCGCTGAGGGACGATTCGTTCTTCCGCGACGCGCTGGGCGCGGAATTCGTCGATTATTACGTCCACATCAAGAACGCCGAGATCGAGCGTTTTCAGGCCGAAGTCTCGGACTGGGAACAGCGCGAATATTTCGAGATGTTTTGAGACGTCATTCCGGGGCGCGCGAAGCGCGAGCCCGGAATCCATAACCACCGTCGGAGTGTATGGATTCCGGGCCTGCGCCAAGTGGCGCATCCCGGAATGACGGCGACCGGGTTTTTAGCTCGTCATGCCCGGGCTTGTCCCGGCCATGACGGAGCGCGGTTGAAACGCTAAATCCCCAGATAGCGGTGCTGCAGTTCCGGCTCCGCGATCAGCTGCTCGGACGTTCCACTCCATACCGCGCGGCCGCGCTCGATCATGTAATGACGGTCGGCGATGCGGGTGAGGTTTTCGACGTTCTTGTCGATCACCAGCACCGATTGGCCTTTCGCCTTCAACATCGACAGGCAGTTCCAGATCTCCTCCCGGATCAATGGCGCGAGGCCCTCGGTTGCTTCGTCCAGGATCAGCAGACGCGGGTTGGTCATCAGCGCGCGCCCGATCGCCAGCATCTGCTGCTCGCCGCCGGAGAGCGTGCCACCCATGTTGTTGCCGCGCTCGGCGAGCCGCGGAAACAGAGCGTGAATTTTTTCGATCGTCCACGGATCGAGACTACCCAGCCGATTGCCGGACGCTGCGACAAGGTTTTCGTGGACAGTCAAATTGGGAAATATCTGGCGCCCCTCGGGGACCAGCCCTATTCCCAACTGCGCGATCCTAAACGGAGGAAGGCTGCGAACATCCTGCCCGCCGAACCGGATCGCACCCGCGCGCGCCGGCGTCAGCCCCATGATCGAGCGGATCGTCGTGGTTTTTCCCATGCCGTTGCGGCCCATCAGAGCCACCATCTCGCCTGACCGAACCTGCAGCGACATGCCGAACAGCACCTGGCTCAGGCCATAGCAAGTCTCAACGCCATCGAGTTCCAGCAGAGCCTCAGCCATGGCGAGTCACCGCATGCTGATCGCCGAGATAGGCACGCTTGACCTCATCGTTCCTGCGGATCGCCGCAGGCACGTCGGACGCGATGACGCGTCCATAGACCAGCACCGTGATACGGTCGGCCAGCGCGAACACCGCTTCCATGTCATGCTCGACCAGCACGATGGTCAGTTCCCGCCGCAGTTCCTGCAAGAGCTTCACCATGCGCGCCGACTCGGTGATGCCAAGGCCCGCCATCGGTTCGTCGAGCAGCAGCAATTGCGGCTTGGTCGCCAGTGCGACCGCCAGTTCGAGCTCGCGCTGCTCGCCATGGCTCAGTTCCGATACGACGACGTCGGCACGCTGCTCAAGCCCGACCCTGGCCAGCGCGGAGCGTGCGGCTTCGCGCAGGTGTTTTTCCTTGCGGGCACTGCTCCAGAAATAGAAGGAGTGGCCATCATGCGCCTGCGCGGCCAGCGCGACATTATCGAGCGCGGTGAAGTCTGAAAGCAGCGAGGTGATCTGGAACGAGCGCGCGAGACCAAGCGCGCTGCGCTTGTGGCTCGGCATTCTGGTGATTTCCTGGCCGGCAAAGCGAATGCTGCCGGAATTCGGCAGCAGCTGCCCCGTGAGCTGGCTGATCAGCGTGGTCTTGCCGGCGCCGTTGGGGCCGATGATCGCGTGTAGCTCGCCGCTCGCAACATCGAGCGAGAGGTTGTCGGTAGCTGCAATGCCGCCGAACCGTCGCACCAGGTTTTCGACGCGAAGCAGGGGTTCAGCCACGCTTCAGCCTCCCCAGCAGTCCCATGATGCCGCCGCGCCCGAACAGCACGATCAGCAGCAGCAGCGGGCCCATGATCAGCGCCCAGTACTCCGTGATCTGCGACAACAACTCTTCCAGCAGCAGAAAAACGATCGCCCCGATCATCGGGCCGAACAGCGAGCCCATGCCGCCCAGTACCACCATGACCATCAGATCGCCGGAACGGGTCCAGTACATCACCGCGGGGCTGACGAAATCGGTATTGTTGGCGAGCAGCGCGCCGGCCAGCCCGCAGATGGTACCTGATATGACGAAGCAGACCAGCCGGTAGCGGTTGGTCGGGAAGCCGATCGCCTGCATGCGCTTCTCGTTGGAGCGCACGCCTTGCACCACCATGCCGAAGCGTGAATTGACGATGCGCCAGATCAAATAGATTCCGCCGAACAGGCAGCCGAGACAGAGATAATAGAACTGGACCCGGCTCGACAGGTTGATCAGGCCGCCGAAATCGCTGCGCTTGTAGACGGTCAGGCCATCGTCGCCGCCGTAGCGCGACAGTCCGGACGCGACATAATACGCCATCTGCGCGAAGGCGAGCGTGATCATGATGAAATAGACGCCGCGGGTGCGCAGCGACAGCGCGCCGATCACCAGCGCGAACAGCGCGGACGCTGCAAGCGCGACCGGCCACTGGATGAACCCCGAGCCGATGCCCTCATGCGCCAACATGCCGACGGCGTAGCCGCCGATGCCGAGATAGGCGGCGTGGCCAAAGCTCATCATCCCGCCATAACCCATGATCAGATTGAGGCTTGCCGCGGCCAGCGCGAAGATGACGATGCGGGTGAACAGCGTCAGCACGAAGATGTTGCCGGTGACCTGCGAATAGAGCGGAAGCAGCAGCAGGCCGGCAATCGTCAGCACAATGATCGCAGTACGGGCATTGATCGATGCGGTCATCGCCGGTTGGCCGGAAACAGCCCCTCCGGACGCACCACCAGTACAATGGCCATCAGCAGGTAGATCAGCATCGAGGACAACGCAGGCGCAGCCGTGGATGCGGCAGTCGAGCTCAGAATCTGTCTGAGCAGCTCGGGCAGGAATGCGCGGCCCAGCGTGTCGATCATTCCGACGAAGATCGCGGCCAGGAACGCGCCCCGAATCGAGCCGATGCCGCCGATCACGATAATGACAAAGGCGAGAATCAGGATGTTCTCGCCCATGCCGATCTGAACCGTGAGGATCGGTGCCTGCATCAACCCGGCAAGGCCGGCCAGTGCCGCGCCGAGGCCGAATACCAGCGTGAACAGCAGTTTGATGTTGATGCCGAGCGCGCCGATCATTTCGCGGTTGGACGCGCCGGCGCGGATCAGCATGCCGACCCGGGTGCGCATCACCACGACATAAAGCATTGCGGCGACGGCGAGCGCGACCGCGATGATCGAGAGTCGGTAGGCAGGGTAGTACACGCCGGGCATGATCTGGATCGGCACCGTCAGCCAGGCCGGCAGCGGCAGCGCCAGGCCCGCCGGTCCCCAGATCAGCCGCACCGCGTCGTTGAAGAACAGGATCAGTCCGAAAGTGCCGAGCACCTGGTCGAGATGATCGCGGCCGTAAAGATGCCGTAGCGCCACGAATTCGAGCGCAATGCCGAGCAACAGGGTCGCACCCAGGGCCAGCATCACGCCGGCAACAAAACTCCCGGTCCATGCCACGAAGGTCGCCGCGAAATAGGCGCCCATCATGTAGAGCGAGCCGTGCGCCAGATTGACGAAATCCATGATGCCGAACACCAGCGTCAAACCCGCCGCCAGCAGGAACAGCAGCAGGCCGAACTGCAGTCCGTTGAGAAATTGTTCGACGATCAGCAGCATGAATTCCCGGAAATCACCTGAAGCCAACTTTTTGGTTGCAAGCTCTCCGACCGACCGAGTCTCGGTCGTCGCCTCTCCCATCGGGGGAGAGGTCGGCGCGAAGCACTGGGTGAGGGGTTACGGTCTATCGAGAGAGCCTAACCCCTCACCCGGATCGCATCTTGCGATGCGATTCGACCTCTCCCATAGGGAGAGGTCGGACCGCGCCGCTGTTCTAGACGGTTTTGGCGATCACTTCATCTGGCATTTGTCGTGGAAGCGATCCTGGGCGTTCTCGACGATGGTGGCGACGGTTTTAAGCGCAAGCTGGCCGTCGGCATCCTTCACCACGTCCTGCAGATAGAAGTTCTGGATCGGGATGTGGTTCTTGCCGTATTTGAACGCGCCGCGCACCGACTTGAAGTTCGCCTTCTCCATCTCGGCGCGCATCGCGTCCTTCTTGCTGGTGTCGCCATTTACCGCGACCACGGCGCTGTTGATCAATTGCGCGGCATCATAGGATTGCGCGCCATAGAAGCTCGGACGCAGGTTAGGATACTTCTTGCGGTAGTCGGCGACGAAACGCTTGTTCTCTTCATTCGGCAGATCGTTCACCCACTCCTGCGCGCCGGGAACGCCGAGCGCGTTTTCCTTCTGTAGCGGCAGCGACAACTCGTCGATGGTAAAGGCGGTATAGAGCGGAATCTGCTGCTTGATGCCGGCCTGCGCATACTGGTTGAGAAACTGCACGCCGGCCGCGCCCGGATAGAACACGAAGATCGATTCCGCCTTTGACGCGCGCGCCTTCGAGAGTTCCGCCGAGAAGTCGAGCTGGCTCGGCCAAACCGTGTAATCCTCGCCAAGCACCTGGCCCTTGAAGGTAGCCTTCACGCCGGCGAGCATGTCCTTGCCCGCGGCATAATTCGGACCGATCAGGTACACCGACTTGACGTTCTTCTGGTTCATGTACAGGCCGACGGCTTCCGGCGTCTGGTCGTTCTGCCAGGAGGTCGAGAACACATAAGGCGAGCACAGCTCGCCGGCGAGTTGCGACGGGCCGGCGTTGGCGCTGATCAGGAAGGTCTGCGAATCGACCGCGGTCTTGAGCGAGGCCAGCAGCACGTTCGACCAGATATAGCCGACGATGAAGTCGACCTTGTCGGACTGGATCAGTTTTTCGGTCTTCTGCTTGCCGACATCCGGCTTCTGCCCATCGTCTTCGTAGATCACCTCGACCGGCTTGCCGCCCATCTTGCGGCCAAGATGATCGAGCGCGAGTTCGAACGAATTGCGCATGTCGTTGCCGATCACCGCGGTGGGGCCGCTGAACGTCGAGACAAACCCGATCTTGATGGTGTCCGCCGCATATGCGGATTGCGCCAGCACAAACGCGGCGGCCCCGGCCAGCCAGAATGACGTTCTCATGGTCTCTCCCTCTGTTAACTTTTGGTGACGTGTTTTTGTATTTGGTGCTGTGTTTTTGCGAACTCGACGGCCAACGGCAAGCACGACCTTTGGCTTCAGCCGCTGGCCCACGCGCGGACGTCATGCACCATAGTTCGTCGCTAGCGCGAATGGCAAGAATTATAATTCCGGTTTAGTGTTGGCGGCTTGCGACTTTATGTCCGTTTTGCCGGGAGCCGAAGTTTGAGCTCAGAGCCAATGAAACCCGCGTGCCATCATACCGGCCAATCCTAGGGCAACGGCTATGACGGCTCCGAATAGAATACGAAAATCGGACCGTGCGTTATCCCTAAGCGCGCGCCCATCGGATTTGATATCGCCGATGTCCCGCTGAATATGCTCGACGGCCGCTTCAAGCTTCGCCACCCTCGGTTCCATACCATCAAATGTGCCTCCTCCGCTGGGCGGCTGCAAGGGTGGCCTTGGAGGTTGACCGCCGGAACGGGCGGGAGCATTCGGCATGTCGATTTCTCCCTCGTCGGATTTGGGAAGAAGTCGCCATCTTAGTTGCCGGGTTCTCAGCGCGCCACAATCAACAGTTGAAATCTATCCGTAAGTCGGCTTCTGCGGCCAGCCAGGGGGCGAATCTTCGAACTCCTGCTGCCGCCCGTACGGCGTCACATCGAGTAGCGCGTAGGCGTTGGTGAGTTGTTCGGTGCCGCGCGCGTAAGCCGAATAGGTGTGGAAGACGTCGTCGCCGATGTGGAAGAACACGCTGAGGCCGTGCTCCTCGCCGGTGGTCGCATTAGGCACCTTGGCCGCTTCCAGCTCGGCCTTGTTGCGATAATTGTATTCGATCGGCGCCACCTTCTCGTCATTGGTGACGTGAAAGTCATAGTTGAAATCGCTGCCGAGCGAGGAGACCCAGGTGAAGGGCCATCCCTGCCGCTCCTTGTACGCCTCGAGCTTGGCCAAAGGCGCACGCGACACCATGACGAAGGTCGTGTCGCATTTGTCCAGCATCGACAGGTCGCCCATGGCGTTGGCATAGCTGGTGCAGCCCGGACAGCCCTTCTCCCATGCCGGGTCGAACATGAAGTGATAGACGATGAGCTGCCGGCGGCCTTCGAACAGATCCTTGAGGCTTTGCTCGCCGCCGGGCGCGTCGAACAGATAGTTCTTTTCGATCTTGACCATCGGAAGCCGCCGCCGCTCGGCGTTGACGCGGTCGTAGTGTCTGGTCAGCTCCTTTTCCTGCGCCAGCAGCTTTTTGCGCTCGACGAGCCATTGCTCCCGCGACACGATCGCCGGATGCGGGACTTCGCTTGCGGTCATCTCCGGCTCCTCGTTCTCAATCGTCGCCGCAAAGTTAACTACCCGACATAATTTCGGTTGCGTGGCCGCTCGCGTCAAGCGGCCGGTGCAACCGAAAAGTCAGCGCTCTCCGCGACATAGGACGCATGGCGGAAGTCGCGGATGGTTGCAACCTTGCCGCCGTCCCAGCGCAGCAACATGAAGTATTTGGGCTTCGAGGATGGCGCGGCCGGATCGCATACCAGGATCGCCGGCCGTCCCTCCACCAGTCCGGGTATCAGATGCCAGTCCTGCACCTTCGAATAGTTGCCAAAATATCTGCTTACCTCGGCCTTGCCGCTCATCCGCGTCTTACCCACGAGGTCGAGCCGCACGTCATCGGCGATCATGTCGCGGATGGCGTCGAAGTCGCGCGCGTTGAAATGCTTGACGTAGGCGCCGAGGCGGACGCGTTCGGCCTGTGACAGCACCGGACGCGGTGCATCCTCCGGCTCATCGGCGAGTTCGCTCAAACGCGCGCGCCCGCGATGCAGCGCCGCCTTCACCGCGGCACGGCTGAAATCCATCACCTCGCAGATTTCCTGGAGCGAACAGCCGAGCACATCCATCAGAATGACGCTTGAGCGCTGCGTCACCGGCAGCCGCATGAAGGTTTGCAAGGAAGCCGCTGCGGCCTGACGGCTGCCCACGGCATCGGAAGGATCGGCAATCATGTCCACCTCCTCACGGGATCGAACACGTTCCTGCCGGTCGCGGCGGCGCAGAAAGTCGAGCGCCGTGTTGTGGGCGATCCGGAACAGCCAGCCTTCGGGATTGCCGATCGGCCCGGCGACAGGGAACGACGCCACCGCCTTGACCAAGGCGTCCTGCACCACGTCCTCCCCGTCGATCGCCGAGCCGACCATGCGCGCGCAATAGCGATGCAGCTTTGGGCGCAGTTCGATGAGCAGCCGGTCAAGGCCCGCAGCGGCCGCAGCGTTCGGGATCACGTTCATTGCGCCTTTCGGAAATTCAGTTCTCCGACAGCATCCGGTAATTACCGACAATGCTAACACCACTCGGCACCGGCGGCTCGATGCAACGTTCGCGAATTCCGCTCTGGAACGCCTTGAAGGCATCCAGGGAGGGCAGCGGGGCGCTGCCCCCTTCGGACTCGACGAAGTGCACGAAGGTGTCGTCATCCAGCCGCAGCGAAAGATAGCGCACCCCGACCGGTGTTGTAGCCTTCAGCTCCTCGAACACTTTTTCGATCAGTCCCGCGTTCTGGTCGGCGGCATCCGGCCTGGTCTTGTACCTTATCAAGGTTCGTTTCATTGCGGTCTCCATGATTTCCTGTGGCGTACGTCCGTGTCTCGACCCATAGACGTTCGGCAGCCAGGCAAGGATTCGGTGGAGGAAAAATAATTACAACCGCTGCTTTCCCGCCGACCCCTTCAACACCCTTGGACCGGAGCATCCAAGCGGCTACATACCTGGGCAACGGAGGACTCTCCCACATGGCGGCAGAGAACGCGGCGTCCCATCGCGTCGTCATCGTCGGCGCCGGCTTTGGCGGGCTGGAGACGGTGTATCGTCTGGCCGGAGCGCCGGTGTCGATCACGCTGGTCGACCGGCGCAACCATCATCTGTTCCAGCCGCTGCTGTATCAGGTCGCAACCGCCGCGCTGGCGACCTCGGAAATCGCCTGGCCGATCCGCTATCTGCTGCGCGGAAGACCTGAGGTTACCACCCTGCTCGCCACGGTGACCGGCATAGACGCCGTCTCGCGCCGCGTGACGCTCGATGGCGGCGACACCCTGCCCTACGACACCCTGGTGGTCGCCACCGGCGCGCGCCATGCCTATTTCGGCCATGACGAATGGGAGCCGTTCGCGCCCGGCCTGAAGACGCTGGAGGATGCCACCACGCTGCGGCGGCGCATCCTGATTGCCTTCGAGGACGCCGAGCGCGAAAGCGACCCGCAGCGGCGCGCAGCGCTGCTAACCTTCGTCATTATCGGCGCCGGCCCAACCGGCGTGGAACTCGCCGGCACCATCGCCGAACTCGCGCAGGATACGCTGGCGCCCGACTTCCGCAACATCGACACCCGCACCGCGCGCGTGGTCCTGATTGAAGCGGGATCGCGCGTGCTGACCGGCTTTCCCGACGACCTGTCAGCCTATGCCCAGCGCTCGCTGGAAAGTCTCGGCGTCGAGGTCACATTCGGACAGCCGGTGACCGAATGCACCGCCGATGGCGTCGTCTATGGCGACAACAAGCTGGAGGCCAAGACCATCATCTGGGCTGCCGGCGTGCGCGCATCGCCCGCGGCCGAATGGCTTGGGGCCCCGGCCGATCGCGCCGGGCGCCTGCAGGTGCTGCCCGATCTTACCGTTCCCGGCCATCCGGATGTCTTCGCCATCGGCGACACAGTGACGATCAACGGTCCTGACGGCGGCCCGATCCCCGGCATTGCGCCGGCGGCCAAGCAGCAGGGACGTTACGTCGCGGGTCTGATCAAGGCGCGGCTGCGCGGCGAAACGCTTGCGCCGTTCGTCTACAAGCACGCCGGCAGCCTGGCGCAGATCGGCCGCCGCCTCGCGGTGATCGATTTCGGCCGCGTAAAACTGCGCGGCGCGCTGGCGTGGTGGGTGTGGGGCGTCGCCCACATCTACTTCCTGATCGGCCTGCGCAACCGGCTCAGTGTGGCCATCAGCTGGCTGTGGATCTACACCCGCCAGCAGCGCGGCGCGCGCCTGATCACGCAAGGCCGGGCCAAGGTTAGCAACTATTGGCCGTAGTGCTACAAACTCGTCATGCCCGGGCTCGTCCCGGGCATCCACGTCTTAACGGTCTTGAGGCGATGAAGACGTGGATGGCCGGGACAAGCCCGGCCATAACGGAAGAATGGGTAGCGATCACCTACTTCACCAGCGAACAGCCACCCTCCGCGATCGGACGGAATGCCTGCTCGGCGGGAATGGTCGAAACCAGCTTGTAGTAGTCGTATGGATATTTCGACTCCTCCGGTTTCTTGACCTCGAACAGATACATCGGATGGATCACGCGGCCGTCCTGGCGAATGGTGACGTCGCCGAACAGCTTGTCCTTGCCTTTGAACTTCTTCATCTGCGGCACGACGTCCTGGGCCGCATCGCTCCCCGCGGCGGCGACCGCGTTGAGATACGCCAGCGTCGAGGCATAGACGCCGGCCTGATTGCCGCTCGGCATCTTGCCGTTCATCCCCGGCCGCGCCGCAAAGCGTTTGGCGAAAGCGCGGGTGTCATCGTCCATGTCCCAATAAAACGCCTCGAGCAGTTGCAGGCCTTGCGCGACCTTCAGGCCCATGCCGTGCACGTCGTTCACGAACAGCAGGAAGGCGACCATGGTCTGGCCACCCTCTTTGGTGCCGAATTCAGCCGCCTGCTTCACGGCGTTGATGGTGTCGCCGCCGGCGTTCGCAAGGCCGATCACCTTAGCTTTCGAACCCTGCGCCTGCAGCAGGAAGGACGCGAAGTCCGACGTTCCCAAGGGATGCTTGCTCGAGCCCAGCACCTTGCCGCCGTGCTTCTCGATGTAATTGGTGGCTTCGGCCTCGATGCCCTGGCCGAGCGCGTAATTCACCGTGATGAAATACCAGTCCTTGCCGCCCCGCGCCATCATGGCCGCGGCCGTGGTATTGCCGGTCGCCCAGGCGTCGTTGACCCACTGGATGGTATTCGGCGAACAGGCCTTTCCAGTTAGGTCGGAGCTCGCGGTGGAGGAAGCCAGAAACGTCATTTTGGAATCGCGCAGCAGCGAGTTGATGGTGAGGCCAACCGCGGAGTTGGGTACATCGACGATGGCATCGACCTTGTCGACGTCGAGCCATTTGCGCGCGATTGCCGAGCCGACGTCGGCCTTGTTCTGGTGGTCGGCATAGACGATCTCGACCTTGATGCCCTTGCCGCCGCCGTTAAAATCCTCCGCGGCCATCCGCGCGGCTTCGACCGAGCCCATGCCGTTGGTGTCCTGGAAAATGCCGGAGATGTCGTTGAGGACGCCGACCCGCACCACATCATCGGAGATTTCCGCGTGCGCCGGTCCATAGGCGGTGCACGACAGGACGAAGGCCAGATAAATCTTGAAACCCCTCATCATTTCTCTCCCTGAACTGTGTTGTGTTCTGCTCTAATCGGCGCAGCCGATCCATTCCGTGCACGCATCGTCTTCCAGCAACGCCACCGCCGCGGCGCGCCGCCTCAGCACGGCGCGCTGGTTGATGTAGCCCTTGTCGGTGATCTCGCCGCCGTCGACCGAAGCCGGTTCGGCCAGCAACAATGCGCGTGTTGCATGGCCGGATGAGCCGCTACCCTGCGCTTTCAACTTTGCCAACCCTTGCGCGATCGCGGTGCGGACCTTTTCGCTGCCGATGACGTCGTCCACGGCGGCGCTGTCCGGCAGACCCGAATACACGCGGCACGCGGCGATGTTGGGAAACACCAGGAAGCGCACATGGTCGCCGCCGTGCCCGGTAACAACGATGTCCTGCGCCAGCGGCGCCAGCGCGGCGATGCCGGCGAGGCGCAGTGTGCCGACGCTGACCCAGGTGCCGGAGTTGAGCTTGAAATCCTCCGCGACGCGGCCGTCGAAGAACAGCCCGCGCTCGGGACGATCGGGATCGGCGAAGGTCACGGCATCGCCGATCAGATAGAAGCCGTCTTCATCGAACGCTTTTGCCGTGAGTTCCGGGGCTTTCCAGTAGCCCGGCGTGACATTGGGTCCACGTACTCGCACTTCGAGTTTGTCGCCGCACGGTACCAGCTTCAGTTCGGTGCCGGGAATCGGCACGCCGATATTGCCGGATCGCTTGGCCTGAAAATGACAGTCGGTGGCGAGCGGCGATGTCTCGGTCGAGCCCCATGCCGACACCATCGGCATCGCGCGGCCGGTCGTCTTGATCGACAAATCTTCCAATGCGTCCCAGAGATTCTGCGGCAGCGCCGCGCCGGCGTAGAAGGCGAGCTTTACTTCCGTAAAGAATCGGCGGCGCAGTTCTTGGTCGTCGCGCAGCGCCGCGATCAACATATCAAAGCCACGCGGAACGTTGAAATACACCGTCGGCATTATGTTGCGCAGATTGGCGAGCGAGGTTGCGAACAGGCCGGGCGCCGGTTTGCCGCCGTCGATATAGAGCGTGCCGCCGTTGCGCAGCACCAGGTTGAAATTGTGATTGGCGCCGAAGGTATGGCTCCAGGGCAGCCAATCGAGAATGACCAGATCGCCTTCCGCGCCGTCGAGAAACGACCAGGTCTGCGCCTTCGCCTGCTGGCTCGAGGTCAGCATGCGCTGGGTGTTGATCACCGCCTTCGGCGTGCCGGTCGAGCCCGACGTAAACAGGAATTTTGCGATGGTGTCCGGCCCGATCGCCGCGAAAGCAGTTGTGACAGAAGGCGTTTCGGGCGTTGCGCCAATCGAGCGAAACGAAATCGCGTCGTTGCCGTCGGCATCTCCACTCACGATTGTCGCGCTATGCCGAGGCTTGATCGCCGCCAGCGCCGGCGCGAACGGCTTCAAGCTCGACACATAGATCGCGCCGGGATCAAGCAGCGCGATCATGCTCTTGAGCTTGTCGAAATCCTTCGACATCAGCGAATAGGCCGGCGAGATCGACGCCACGGGAACGCCGACATGCATTGCGCCGAGCGCGAACAGCGCGTGCTCGATGCTGTTGTCGGACAGGATCACCAGCGGCCGCTCGGCGCTCATGCCTTGCGCAAGAATCCACGCGCCCGCGGAGCGCACCTGCCGCAGCGCGTCGTTGTAGGTAATCGTCGTCCATGGCGCCCCGATGCCGAAACGCTCGCCGAGAAAAATCCGCTCGGGCATCTGTCGTGCCCAGTGCTCCAGCCAGTCGCCGACGCAGCGCGCCGTCTCCCGCAGCGGGGTCATCGATCGCAGCCAGATGCTGCCGTCGCCGCGCCGCTCGGCCACGATATCGGGCGCCGCGAACAGCGTTTGCGGGTCGTCGCGGCGGCTTGCGGCTACGACATTCATGCGGTCTACCCTTCCGTCTTGTGCCCATTTGCTCTACGCAGGAAACAGTCATCTCGGCAACGCGCCGGACCTTTGCGCAAATTCCACGCATGAATGCGTCACGCCCAGTCAATAAGCAAATGCGGGCTGCGAGCAGCGAACAGGCAACCGATGTCGACCCGTACAACTATCTGAAAAAGATAGAAGATTCTCGCAGGCGGCGGAGATACGCGTCTTGTACATAATGGCATAGGCCTTGCTTCGCACCTGCGTGAGTTCTTTGGCTCGGGGGCGTTAAGCGATGGCGAGCGCAAGTTATCCTGTCCGCGGCACGGTCGCTGCGGAACCGGGCCCGATCGATCTCGACTGGTCGGCCACCGCGCTGCTGATCATCGACATGCAGCGCGATTTTCTGGAGCCCGGCGGTTTCGGCGAGACGCTGGGCAACGATGTCTCGCAACTGGCGCGCGCGGTAGAGCCGATCGCAGCAGTGCTGAATGCGGCGCGCGAGGCGGGCATGCTGGTCGTGCACACCCGCGAAGGCCATCTGCCCGATCTGTCCGACGCACCGCCGGCGAAGATCAATCGTGGCGCGCCATCCTTGCGCATCGGCGATCTCGGCCCGATGGGGCGGATCCTGGTTCGCGGCGAGGCCGGCCACGACATTATCTCGGCCCTGTACCCGCTAGATGGCGAGATCGTGATCGACAAGCCCGGCAAGGGCGCGTTCTACGCCACCGGGCTTGGCGACGTGCTGGAGAAATACGGCATCGAGAACCTGTTGGTATGTGGGGTCACCACCGAGGTCTGCGTCAACACCACCGTGCGCGAGGCCAACGACCGCGGTTATCGCTGCGTGGTGCTGTCCGATGGCTGCGCCTCCTATTTCCCGGAATTCCACGAGATGGGCTTGAAGATGATCAAGGCCCAAGGCGGCATATTCGGTTGGGTCAGCGATTCGGCCGCGGTTCTGAAGGCGATGGCGCCTGCGACTTCGAAGATTTCAGCAGCGGGAGGGTCACGATGACGACGACCTACATGGCGAGTAGCGGCAAGTCTCACCTCAAGCCGGCCTTGTGGACGCCGGGCGACTGGAACGCCTTGTTCGGCTTCGGCACCAACATCCTGGTCAACATGCTGGTGCTGACCGGACTGTTGCGGTTCGTGCTGAAGATGCCGGACAGCCTGGTGTTCGGCCGCATCCTCCCGGCGCTGGGCCTGATGATGTGTCTCTCCACCTTCTACTATGCATGGCTCGCTTACCGACTCGCGCAGAAGACCGGCCGCAGCGACGTTTGCGCGCTTCCCTCGGGCGTCAGCGTGCCGCACATGTTCATCGTCACCTTCGTGATCATGCTGCCGATCACGATTCGGACCGGCGATCCGATCAAGGGATGGTCCGCAGGCCTAGTCTGGGTGTTCTTCCAGAGTTTTATCCTGATGATCGGCGGCTTCATCGCACCCTACATCCGCAGGATCACGCCCCGGGCGGCGCTGCTCGGCACGCTGGCCGGCGTATCCGTCACCTTCATCTCGATGCGGCCGGCGCTCGAGATGTACATGACGCCGCAGATCGGGCTGGTCTGCTTCGCCATCATCCTGCTGAGCTGGTTCGGCGGCCTAAAATATCCGAAGAACATTCCGGCCGGCCTTGTCGCCATCGCCGTCGGCATGATCATCGCGTGGGGATCGAACCTGTTCGGCCTCGGGCTCGGCGGCCTCAGCCTCAAGGGCGTCGGCGATGCCTTTGCAAGCTTCGGCTTCTCGGTGCCGATCCCCGCGATCGGCCAGGTGTTTTCAGGCTTCGAATTCCTCGGCATCATCCTGGTCACCGCGATTCCGTTCGGTATCTATGACCTGGTGGAGGCGATGGACAACGTCGAGTCCGCCGAGGCCGCGGGCGACGAATATCCGACCACGCGGGTGCTCACCGCCGATGGCGTCGTCAGCCTGATCGGCTGCCTGATGGGCAATCCCTTCATCAACGCGGTCTACATCGGCCATCCCGGGTGGAAGGCGATGGGCGGGCGGATCGGCTATTCGGCCGCGACCGGGATCATGGTGGTGGTGCTGTCCTGGTTCGGCATCATCTCGGTGCTGCTGGCGCTGGTGCCGGTGGTGGCGATCTCGCCGATCCTGCTCTACATCGGCATGCTGATCGGCGCGCAGGCGTTCCAAACCACCCCGGTCAAGCACGCCCCGGCGATCGTCCTTGCGCTGACGCCGCACCTTGCAGCATGGGCAAAGCTGCAGATCGACACCATGCTCGGGGCGACGCTGAGCGCGGCGCAGGCGGCAGGCGCGCTGGCGCCCGACAAGGTGGGTGCGGTCAAGACCGCGGCGATCGCCTCGCTGCCGCAGCAGGGCGTGATCTACCACGGGCTGGAAGTCATGGGCGGCGGCTCGATCCTGGCCGGCCTTGTGCTCGGCGCCATCGGCGTCTTCGTGATCGAGCGCGACTTTACCAAGGCTTCGGCCTTCGCCTTCGCAGGGGCGGTGCTGACGTATTTCGGCTTCATGCACGGCGAGGCAGTGGGCATCGGCGGCGGATTGGGCGTGACGCCGGGCGTGGCGCTGGCTTATGCTGTGGTGGCGGCCGGATTCCTTGCGATGGAGAAATTCGGCACTGGCAGCCTTTCCGTCGCGCACCCGGAGCCTCCCCTTGCAGTACCTGCCGAATAAAGTCGGCGACACAAAGACCGGTGCGGTCCGGGCCAGGACCGCATCGTGACGGAAACGATCGCAGCCATCGTCGCCGCGCACCGCGCGGGTACCACGTCGCCTGCGCAAACGGTGGCGCGCAGCTTTCAGCGTATTCGCGATCACAACGATCCCGCGATCTTCATCAGCCTTCGCGATGAAGCCGACGCGCTGGCCGAGGCCGAGGCGCTGACGCGGAAGGATGCCGCCCAGCTTCCGCTGCATGGCGTCCCGGTCGCAGTGAAGGACAATATCGACGTCCTAGGTCTGCCGACCACCGCCGCCTGCCCGGCCTTTGCCTATTCGCCTGCCCACGATGCCACCTCGGTCGCAAAGCTGCGCGCCGCCGGCGCCATCGTGATCGGCAAAACCAATCTCGATCAGTTCGCTACAGGCCTGGTCGGCGTCCGCTCGCCCTACGGCATTCCGAACAATCCGATGCGCGGCGATCTGATTCCCGGCGGATCGAGTTCGGGGTCGGCGGTGGCGGTGTCCGCGGGCCTGGTGCCGCTGGCGCTCGGCACCGATACCGCGGGCTCCGGCCGGGTACCGGCGATGCTCAACAATATCATCGGACTGAAGCCGAGCCTCGGCCTGATCTCGACCTCCGGCGTGGTGCCGGCGTGCCGCACGCTGGATTGCGTGTCGATCTTCTCGCTCACCGTCGATGACGCCATGATGGCGCTCGCCACGATGGCCGGGCCCGACGGCGCCGATCCGTTCTCGCGCGACCGGCCGCTGGCGGCCATGCAGGCGTTTCCCGGAAGCCTCAGGCTCGGCGTGCCCTGCGAGGGTCAACTGATTTTCTTCGGCGACAAGGTCGCGGAGAAAGCTTACGGCGACGCCATGGCGCGCTGGACCGCGCTCGGCGCAACGCTGGTCGAGTGCGACCTCGAGCCGTTCTATGAGACAGCGCGGCTGCTCTATGAAGGGCCATGGGTGGCCGAGCGATATCTGGTGATCCGCAACCTGTTGGCCTCCTCGCCGGACGCGATTCACCCGGTGACGCGCGAGATCACGGCAGCCGGTGCGCGCCCAACGGCCGCGGACACTTTTGCCGCGCTTTACCGGCTGCAGGCGCTGCGCCGCATTGCCGGGCGCGCCTTCGCCAGTATCGACGCGCTGGTGCTGCCGACCGCGCCGACCGCCTACTCCACCGCACAGGTGCTGGCCAATCCGATCGAGCTCAACAGCCGGCTCGGCACCTACACCAATTTCGTCAATTTGCTCGATCTCTGCGGCCTCGCACTGCCGGCCTCGATCCGACCCGACGACATTCCATTCGGCATTACCCTGCTGGCGCCGGCCGGGCACGAGGCGCAACTCGCCAGCATCGGCCGCGTGTTCCATGCCGATACCAAACTGGCGATGGGCAGCCGAAATTTGCCGCAGCCGTCGCTTCAGCCGTTATCGACGGGTCTGAACAGCGGCGAGATCGCGATCGCCGTGGTCGGCGCACATTTGTCGGGCATGGCGCTCAATGGCGAACTGAAGGCGCTGGGCGGCCGGCTGCTGGAAGCAACGGCAACCGCGCCGGATTACAAGCTCTATGCCCTGAAAGGCACCACGCCGCCGAAGCCGGGAATGTTGCGGGTCAAGGCGGGTTCAGGGTCGTCGATCCAGCTTGAGGTATGGGCGCTGTCTGCGGCGGCGTTCGGAAAATTCGTCGCTTCGATTCCGCCACCGCTGTCGATCGGCACGGTCCGATTGGCAGATGGTAGCGGCGTAAAAGGTTTCCTGGTCGAGCCCGCGGCCATCGACGGCGCGCGGGACATTTCGTCCTTCGGCGGCTGGCGCGCCTTCATGACGGAAGCCGCGGCGCCTGCCAAATAAATTATACCGATACCGCGTAGAGTTCGTATTCGCCGCGCACGAGTTCGATGTGGGCGCGCATCGCGGCTGCAGCGCCGACGCGGTCGCCGCGCATGATTGCGACCACCACGCGGTCATGCTCGAGCTGCGATTTCGCGAGCCGGCCGAGATTGCGGAATTGGGCGCGGCGGAACGGCCGCACCCGCACCCGCGTCGCCAGCGCCATCTCGGCGATGTAGCCGTTCTGCGATCCCGCATAGATGGCATTGTGAAAGCGTTCATTCACTTCGTGAAACCGCTCCGGATTGCCGGCATAGCTGAGCAGGCGCAGTTCTTCGTGCACGGCCTCCAACCCCTGGCGTGCAGCCGCGGGCATCCGCTCGGCGGCCAGTCCCGCGCACAGCGCTTCGAGTTCAGCCATCGCCTCGAACATGCCGGTCAGCCGGTCGGGCGACGGGCGCGCCACCACGGCGCCGCGGTGCGCCCGCGCCTCGACCAGGCCCGAGGCGGCGAGCTGGCGCAACGCCTCGCGCACCGGCGTGCGCGACACGTTGAAGCGCTGCGCGATCTCGGTTTCGTCAAGTGCGCCGCCCGGCGGCAACGCGCCCCGCACGATCTCGTCGGCGAGTTGCAGGCGCAGCTCTTCCGCCCGCGTAATCTTGCCCGCCGCCATAGAGGCGCGCTCGACGCGGCTGACCACCTTCACGCGACCTCGCGGACGGGACAAGGCGCCGGCCGGAAGGTCGTCCAGGCTCATGTCTTCTGATCCGGCGGTTCGGCGATGATGCTGACATGCGCGGCGACGATCCGCCAGCCTTCCGGAAATCGCACCCAGGTCTGCATCTGCCGGCCGACTTTGCCGGCGAGCTGTTCGCGATAAAACAACGTCGAGGCAACCGCGGTATCGCGGCCATAGGTAGTGATCAGTGTCCTTGCCGTCGTGCGTCCAAGTCCCACCGGCGAACGCGCGGCGCGAAACGCCATGATCTCGTCGTAGCCATAGAGATTCTCAGCGACGCCGTAGCGCAGCGTGCGCCTGTCGGGACGGAACAGTTCGTCGAGCACCGCAATGTCATTGGACACCAGCGCCTTCTCGTAGCGTTCGAACTGCAGCGTCACCTCGGCGAGTACCTCGGGAAGATCGACGTCCATTGTCAGAATCCTTTCGGCCGCGGCGCGGAAGCAACGCCCATCCGCTCCAGTGCATAAGCGACGCGTAGCGCGATGTCTTCGCGCCAGGGAGCGGCGATGATCTGCACGCCGATGGGCATCGGATCGAGCGGAACCGGTGCGGCCACCACCGGCAGGCCGATAAAAGAAATCGGCTGGGTGTGGATGCCGATATTGGCACGCACCGGCAACTCGACGCCATCAAGCAGGAACGTTTGCTGACCGATCTTTGGGGCGATACAGGGCGTCGCGGGCGCAATCAACACATCGACCGACTTGAAAATCTCCAGCACCTTCGCGCGATACCAGCGGCGGAATTTTTGCGCGCGGTCCACGAACGGCGCCGGAATCATGGCGCCCGCAATCAGCCGGTCGCGCACCGCCGGGTCGAAATCGTTCGGCCGCCTACGCAGCCGGTCGAGATGGAGCGAGGCGCCCTCGACGGTGGTGATGACATAAGCGGCGGCGCGGGCGCGCCCGGCTTCCGGGATTTCGATCACCTGCGTGGTGCCGAGCGCCTTAGCGATGCGGGCAATCGCCTCTTTTGCTTCCGCAAATACGTTGTTCTGAAAATATCCGCCGGCGATGGCGATGCGCAGGCTGCCGATGTCCTGCGCCAGCAACGCGCTCACCGGTTCGGGTGGGCGCGTCGTGCAGGCGGCGTCGTCCGGATCGGGACCCTGCATCGCGTCATAGGCCAGCGCCAGATCGTCGACACTGCGTGCGAACGGGCCGAGGTGATCGAGGCTGGGTACAAACGGAAAGGAGCGCGCGCGTGACAACCTGCCATAGGTCGGCTTCAGCCCAAAGATGCCGCAGAACGACGACGGCACCCGGATCGAGCCGTTGGTGTCGGAGCCGAGTGCCAGCGGCACCAGCCCGCCGCCGACCGCGCCGCCGGAACCACCCGATGAACCGCCGGTCATCCGCGTCGTGTCGTGCGGATTACGCGACGGGCCGTCGTGCACGTTTTCGCCGGTGAAATCGTAGGCGTATTCGCCCATGTTGAGCGCGCCGACCAGCACCGCACCGGCGGCTTCCATGCGCGCGATCAGCGTGGCGTCGCGCCGCGACGGGGCAAGGTCGCGATTGATCTTCGATCCGGCGCGGGTCGATAGCCCCTCCACGTCGAACAGATTCTTCACGGCGAACGGCACGCCGGCGAGCGGACCCGGATTTTTCCCTGCCGCGATTTCAATATCGATGGCGCGCCCTCGCGCCCGCGCGCGGTCGGCGACGACATCGGTGAATGAATTCAACACCGGATCGTGCCTGGCGATTCGCGCCAGCGCCGCATCGACCGCGGCAAGCGCGGACATTTTGCGGCTCGCGACCGCGTGCGCGATTTCCGAAGCCGACAGCCAGTCGCCGCCCGCTTGCGCGTCGAGGTCAGGCTGCGAAGACACTGGCCGGCTCGGTTTCATCGGGCAGCGGGAACTCGTCGACCAGCCGCGCCAATCTCAGCGAGACCTCAAGGTTGGCGCGCACCGCCGGCTTCCAGGCCTCCTCGACCGGGAGCGCCAGCGCCTTGGAGGCTGCATCGATATAGTCACCAAGCGGGTCAGCCATGTGCCTCTCGTTTTCGCGGCTTCAGTGCACCGGCAGCGGCGGATGCGGAATCGCCGTCAGCAGTTCCCTTGTATAGGCATCCTGCGGATCACCCAACACACTCTCGGACGAGCCCTGCTCGACGATTCGGCCCGACCGCATCACAATGACACGATCGCACAACAGCCGCACCACATTCAAATCGTGCGACACGAACAGATAGCTCATTCCCATCGAAGTTTTGAGGTCCTGCAGCAGGTTCAGCACCACCGCCTGAACCGACACATCCAGTGCCGCGGTCGGCTCGTCGAGAATCACCAGCTTGGGGTGCAGCGCGATAGCCCGCGCAATGCCGACGCGGGCCTTCTGACCGCCGGACAATTGATGCGGGAATCGATCGAGCAGATTGACCGGCAGACCGACCAGTCCCGCCAGCTCTTCGCAGCGGGCGCGCAATGCGTCGCGGCCCTTGACGTCGCCAAGCTGCATGATCGGATCGGCGATGGCGCGCGCGGCGGTGAAGCGCGGGTTGAGGCTGTCGGTCGGATCCTGGAACACCATCTGGATGCTCTTGCGCAGCGGCAGTCGAGCGAAGGCGTTTGGCAGGATAGCGCCGATCTCGTCGCCGTCGAACACGATCCGGCCTGAGGTCTGGTCGAGCAAGCGCATCACCATCATCGAGGTGGTGGATTTTCCGCAGCCGGATTCGCCGACCAGACCGACGCTCTCGCCATGGCCGACGGTAAAGCTGATGCCGTCGACGGCGCGGAATTGCTCGAGCTCAAGCGGCGGTTTGCGCGAGAACAGCTTTGCCAACGTCGCCGTCGCGCCCTGGCGCGGATACTCTTTCACCAGCTTTTCGACGAGGAGGAGCGGCCGTGCTGTGACATCCGCAACAGCGTCGCCCCCGGGCTTGACCCGGGGGTCCATCGCATTTGAAAATTGTTTCGAAGATGGATGGATGACCGGGTCAAGCCCGGCCATGACGGAGTTGGAATCCTCTTCCGGCAGCAAATCCCGCAACGACACGCCGAGCCGCGGCGTCGCGCGCATCAGCTTCCTGGTGTAGGCATGCTCCGGCCTGGAGAAGACATCCGCCGACAGCGCGCTCTCGACGACGCGGCCCTTTTCCATCACCACGACCCGGTCGCAATAGGCGGCGGCCAGGCCGAGGTCATGGGTGATCAGGATGGTCGACATGCCCCTGCGTTTTGTCAGTTCGACGATCAGATCCATCACCGCTTTTTGCGTGGTGACATCGAGGCCGGTGGTCGGCTCGTCGGCGATCAGGAGTTGCGGGTTGCAGGCCAGCGCGAGCGCGATCACCACGCGCTGGCACATGCCGCCCGACAGTTCGAACGGATAGGCGTGATAGCGCTCGCGGGGACGCGCAATCTTGACCGCTTCCAGCGCCTCGATCGCCTTCTCGCCGCGGTCGCTCGCCGCCGACTGCACGTGCTGGCGCAGCACGTCCTCGATCTGGTCGCCCACCTTGCGGATCGGGTTGAGCGCCGCGCGCGGGTTCTGGAAGATCATCGAAATCTCGCGGCCGCGCAAATCGCGCATCTGATTCTCGGTCGCGCCCTTGACGTCGATGCCGGAGAACATCACCGAACCTTGCGCGATCTTGCCGGCGCGATCGAGGATCCGCATTACCGCATACGAGGTCACCGACTTGCCGGAGCCGGATTCGCCGACGATGCCGAGCGTCTCGCCTTTGCCGACGCTGATGTTTACGTGCTGCACGGCCTTGACGATGCCGCGCCGGGTGGCGAACTCCACGGTGAGGTCGTTTACATCCAGCAACGGCTGCGCGGTCATCGCATCGCCCTCACGTCCGCCGCTGCGGATCGACGATGTCGCGCAGGCCGTCGCCGAGCAGGTTGAAGCAGAACACCGCGATCATCAGGGCTAAGCCCGGAAACAGCGCGATCCACCATTCGCCGGACACCATGAAGCCCGCGCCTTCCGCGACCATGATGCCCCATTCGGCGGTCGGCGGCCGCACCCCGAGCCCGATGAAGGACAGCCCGGCCGCGTTGAGAATCGCATAGCCCATGGTCAGCGACATCTGCACGATCATGATCGGCATGATGTTGGGCAGGATGTGCACCAGCAGGATGCGGAACTCGCTATTGCCCGACAGCCGCGCGGCCTGTACGAAGCCGGCCTCGCGGCGCACATTGGCCTCGGCGCGGGCGACGCGCGCATAGAGCGGGAAATTCACGATCGCGGTCGCGATGATGATGTTCTGCACGGTGTTGCCAAGGGCCGCGACGATGCCCATCGCCAAGACGAACAACGGAAACGCCATGATGGTGTCGGCGATGCGCCCGACGACGCGGTCGGTCCAGCCGCCGAAATAGCCGGCGGCGATACCGGCAAGCCCGCCCATCAGGAAGACGAGCATCACCGAGGCCACTGCGATGAAGGTGTCGAGCCGCGTCGCCACGATCACGCGGCTGAAAATATCGCGCCCCAGCTGGTCGGTGCCGAACCAATGCGCCGCCGACGGCGGTTTCAGGGCTGCCGCGGTATCGGAGGCCAATGGATCGTAGGGTACGATGTACGGCCCGAACAACGCCGCTGACACAATGACGATCAGCAAGCCGAACGCGAACGCGGTGACGCGATTTTCGCCGAGCACATAGCGGGTGTGCCCGAAGATCGCGGTCAGGCCCGAGGTGCGAGGGGACGCAACCGGCTCGACGAGTGGCGGAGCGACAATGCTCATCCTTCCAGCCTCACTCTTGGATCAATCACGCCGTACAGAATATCGATCATCAAATTGAGCAGCACGTACATCACCGCCATGGTCAGCACGAAGCCCTGCACCGGCGCGAAGTCTGATGAAATCAGCGCTTCCACCGCATAGGAGCCGATGCCGGGCCAGGCGAACACTTTTTCCACCAGCACATTGGCGCCGAGCAGGAACGAGAACACCATGGACAGCGTGGTGATCACCGGCAGCATCGCGTTGCGGAAGGCGTAGGTCACGATCACGGTGCCGGGCGACAGGCCGCTGGCACGCGCGGTGCGCACGAAATCCGACGCCAGCACCGCCAGCATGGAGGCGCGGGTCATGCGCGCGATCGGCGCCAGCGAGAATATCGCCAGCGTCATCGCCGGCAGGATCAACTGGCTGAGCGCGGAACGAAAAGTTTCGAAATCACGCGCGATCAAGGCATCGATCAGATAGAAGCCGGTCACCGCCGGCGGCGCGCTGTAGAACACGTCGAGCCGTCCAAGCGGCGCCGGCGACCAGCCGAGCTTGAAATAGAAAACATAGACCAGCACCAATCCGGTGAAGAACACCGGCAGCGACACGCCGGCGGTAGTCGTCACCCGGCAGAGATGATCGATCCAGGAGCCTGGTCTCGTGGCTGCGAGAATGCCAAGCGGGATCGCGACCACGATCGAGACCATGAGGCCGAGCAGCGTCAACTCGGCGGACGCAGGCAGCCGGTTGCGGATCTCGGTCGCCACCGGCTGACCGGTGGTCAGCGAGTTGCCGAAATCGCCGTGCGCGAGATCGGCGGTGTAACGAAAGAATTGCTCGATCAGCGGCCTGTCGAGGCCGAGCTTTTTGCGAATCTGCTCGACGGCTTCCTTGGTCGCGGCCGGGCCGGCGAAATATGCAGCCGGGTCGCCGGGCAGCGCGCGTGTCAGCAGAAACGTCACGATCACGACCCCGATCAGGCTCGGGATCGCGAACATCAGCCGCTTGCCGATCATGGTCAGCATGGTCACGGCACTCCGAGTCGTCCCCGCGAAGGCGGGGACCCATAACCACCGATGCCAGTCGTGTCAGAAGGTCTCGACCGCTCCACCAAAACGCGAGCACGGTGTGTATGGGTCCCCGCCTTCGCGGGGACGACGGATGGGGGTGTTGCCGATGCTGCGCGCAACATCGTCACGGCGCTATGCCTTCACCAGCGCGCGGTAGTCGAGCCTGCGGTGGAACCAGTATTGATAGCCCGAGACGTTCTTCTGCATCGCGACGTTGACATAGGGCTGATACAGCGGGATGCGGGGAATGTCGGTGAAGGCGAGGTCGACGAAGCCTTTCACGTCGGTGTCGTAGCTCGGCATGTCGCCTGACGCCGCGGCGCTGCGCGCGCCGTCGATCAATTTATCCATCTGCGGCGACTTGTAACTCATGGTGTTGAACACGGAATTGTTGCCGTGATAGCACCAGTAGAAGAAGTATTCGGGGTAATCGAGCCAGCCTGAGAACACGTTGGTGTAGAGCGGCATCTCCTTCTTGTTCAACTCGGTGCGCCAGTTGGCGCCGGGCACCTTGTTGATGGTGGTCTTGATGCCGATCTGGCCGAGGCTCTCCTGCACCAGCACGCAAAGCGGCTCGTTGACGCCGGCGAAATTCAGGTCGAATGAAATCGTGGTCTCAAAACCGTTCGGATAGCCGGCCTCGGCCATCAACGCCTTCGCCTTGTCCATGTCGGTGAAAAATTTGGTTGGCTGCGGCCAGGCGACGTCGGTGGGTTTGCTGGCGGGCGCGCCGAACATCGGATTGGCGAGACCGAACAGCACCGCGTCCATGATCTTCTGATACGGAATGGCGTAAGCCACCGCCTGGCGCACCTTCGGATTGTCGAACGGCGGCTTGGTGACGTTCATGCCGATGTACTGGATGCCGTTGGAAAACGGCAGCGACACGATATCGAGCTTGCCGGCGGCCTTGAGCTCCTGAAAATCCTTGTACGGCAGTTCGTATGAGATGTCGGCGTCGCCTCGCTCCAGCAGGGCGCGGCGGTTGCCGGCCTGCGGCACCATGCGCCAAATCACCCGCTTGATCTTCGGCGTCGGGCCGCCGGCCCACTCGTCGTTGCGCTCCATGATCACTTCGGTGCCGGCGGTCCACTTTGTCACCCTGTAGGCGCCCGAGCCCGCGGTCTGCTGCTTGGTGTATTCGAGACCCCAGGGGTCCTTCTCGCTGGCGTTCTTCTTCACCAGTTCCGAGTTGACCACGCAGGGCACGATGACCGCGAGGTCGGGAATCGTCAGCCGGTCTTTGATGGCAAAATCCACCCGCACCGTGTTGTCGTCGACGATGACGAACTGCTCCGGTTTTGTCAGCGAGCCGGCGCTCATCTGAAACGTCGGGAAACCGCCGACGCTGACGGCGCGGTCGAGCGACCATTTTACGTCCCTGGCGGTCACCGGCGCGCCGTCGTGGAATTTTGCGTTCTTCTTCAGCTTGAAGGTCGCCGACATGTCGCCGACCTTCATGTCCTCGGCGAGTTCGGGCTTGAACTTGTCGCGGTCATAGTACGGCACCCCGCCGGGACCGCTTTTCATCTCGTGGCTGATCAGGCGGTCGTAGCAATTCCACGACACCTCATAGCCGGGGACGTTGGTCCCGACGCCGTGGATATCGAGATTATTGGGACCGCCCTCTGAAACGATCAAAAGGGTCTCGGAACGGGCGTCCGCCTTGGCGACCGACCAGATCGCCGGCGCCGGCACCATGGCCCCGGCGGCGAGCCCGGACACGGATTTCAGGAAATCGCGACGCTTCATAAAGTGCTCCAACGCACGAGGGAATCGGCTTGGAGGCAGCATCGCAAGGTTCGTGCCAAGCCTTAATGGAAGCTTAAAAGAACCTTAAGTGTCTGATTCTTCTGGGTTTCCAGGGGTTCCGCACCCCAGCATGGGCCCTATCGCCTTGCATACAAAGAGGCGTGTTTGCCTATGGATGATGCACGCATTTTGACTGGCCTCATTCTTGGGCGACCGGCGCGCGATCCTTCACCGGTCGGGATTGGAGCGCTCGAACTGACGCAGCAGCCGGTTGCCGCGCTCGACGGCCGAGTCCAGCGCGGCTTGCGCGGATTTCTTGCCGCTGAAAGCCTGTTCCAGCTCGTCGTCGATCACGTCGCGGATCAGGACGAACGATCCGAGCCGCAGCCCTCTGGAATTCTCGGTCGGGGGCTTCAGCGTCATCTGCTCGATCGAGATCGCCGCACCCGGATTGCGATCATAAAAGCCCTGCGCGCGGGTCAGATCGAAGGCGGCGCGGGTGATCGGCAGATAGCCGGTGTTCTGATGCCAGGCGGCCTGCACTTCCGGCTTCGACAGGAACGCGAAGAATTTCGCGACGCCCTTGTACTCCTCGCGCGGCCGGTCGCGCAGCACCCACAGCGTCGCGCCGCCGATGATGGTGTTTTGCGGCGCGCCTTCGACGTCGGGCCAGTACGGCAGCATGCCGTAACCGATTTCGAATTTCGAATTGGCGCGGATATCAGCGCGCGTCGCCGAGGAGCCGATGAAGATTCCGCATTCGCCGTTCTGGAATCGCGGCTCCGCCGAGGCGCCACGGCCGCTGTAGTCGAACACTTTCGTGGTCTGCCACTCCGCAAGCTGCGCGATGTTGCGAACCGTCAACCGATTGTTGAACGTCAATACCGCGTCGAGCCCGCCAAGGCCATTGGCCTTGGTGGCGATCGGCAGGTTGTGATACGCGGAAAAATTCTCGATGTGGATCCATGACGGCCACGCCGTGGTGAAGCCGCAGGCGGCACCGGCGGCACGCAACCGCTTCGCCGCGGCGCCTACCTCGGGCCAGGTCTTCGGCGCCACTTCGGGGTCGAGCCCGGCGGCGCGGAACAGGTCCTTGTTGTAATAGAGGATGGGCGTCGACGAGTTGAACGGGAAGGACAGCATGTTGCCGGCGATGTCGGTGTAGTAGCCGGCGATCGCCGGCAAATAGGCGCTCGGCGAAAACGTTTCGGCCTGATCCCGCATCAATTCAAAAACCGGATAGGTCGCACCCTTGGCGGCCATCATGGTCGCGGTGCCGATTTCATTGACCTGGACGATGGCCGGCTGGCCGCGCGAGCGGAACGCAAAGATCGCCGCAGTCACCGTTTCGGTGTAGTTGCCCTTGTAGGTCGGCACGATCCGGTATCCGGATTGCGTCGCGTTGAAATCGGTGGCGAGCTTTTCAAGCTGACGGCCAAGCTGGCCCGACATCGCGTGCCACCATGCAATTTCGGTGACCGCATAAGCGGGCGAAGCCGCGGCCAGCGCACCCGCAATTGCGAGCGCGAAAAATCTGAAGGCTGATTTCACTATAACCGTTCCAAACTGGCGCGCTGCTGAAGCGCGGCCTGTCCCGCTTCTCATTAAGACCCCGCGCTGGGCGATTCAATCCGGAAAACCCGTTCATGGCCCATCCGGATGGTGGGTGCCCCGGGCGATCCCCCGGATAGCCATGTCCGGTTGCGTTCTGCTAGATTGTCGTGAACCTTTTCACCGGAATGCCGACTTCAGCCTAGGGGGATGTTGCCTGTGTCCAGCCGCTCCGTTCAGCGGACCGTAACAATCGTGGCCGCGCTGTGGTTGACCGCGGCGTCGACGATTGTGGCTGGGCGCGAGTTCCGCGCCGCCGACACTCAGGCAGAGGACTATCCGACTGTCCAGGCGCTGCGCTTCATGGGCAACATGATTGCGGACCGCAGCGGCGGCCGCGACCAGATTCGCGTGTTCCATTCCCGGCAACTCGGCGAGGAAAAGGAAACCATCGAACAGACGCGCGCCGGCGCCATCGATCTCAATCGCACCAACGGAGCGCTGATCGGCAATTTCGTTCCGGCGATGAATGTGCTTGCGATGCCGTTTCTGTTCCGATCCATCGAGCACTTGCAAAAGGTGCTGGACGGGCCGATCGGCAACGAAATCCTGAACAGCTTCGAGCCTTTTGGATTCGTCGGACTGGCCTTTTACGATTCCGGGGCGCGTTCGATCTATAACAGCGTCCGGCCGATCCGCACCCTCGCCGACGTCAAGGGCCTGCGGCTGCGCGTGCAACAATCCCAACTTATGTCGAATATGGTCAGGGCGCTGGGTGCGGAACCCGTCGAGCTTCCCTATGGACAAGTCATCACCGGCCTTGCGACAAAGCTGATCGACGGCGCGGAGAATAACTGGCCATCCTTTGTCACCACCGATCACTATAAATTTGCCGGCTATTACACGCTTACCGAGCACACCATGAGCCCGGAAGTGCTGGTGATGTCGAAAAAGGCATGGGAGAGTCTGTCGGCCGATGACCGGAAGCTTTTTCGCGACGCGGCGCGGCAATCCAACCTGTTCATGCGCGCGAAATGGCAAGACCTCGAGCAACGTTCGCGCCAGCAGGCGGAAGCGGCCGGCGTGACCATTGTGACCGATTTCGACCGCAAACCGTTCGAAGCCGCCATGGCGGAAATCTACGCAAAAGTACAACGCGATCCCGCAGCGACAAAACTTATCGAACGAATTCGCAAGGTGGAGTGAGTAGTCCTTGGTGACGTCCCCGCAAGACGAAACGGCGGAACGGCGGGCGGGCCTTGCGGCGCGCAGCCGCGTCGGCGTCGTCGATCTGGTTCGTTCGGTTCCGATCCGCTGGCGAATTCTGTCGATTGCGGCGCTGAATTCGCTGGTCGTATTGGTGCTCGCCGGCATGATCTGGAGCGGCGCGCAGGTTCTGGGCTCGGCCTGGGACGATGTGCGGCAGGTGCGCGAGTCGGATAAAATTCTGGCGCTGCTGGAAAGCGAAACCGGCCGTCTGCAGAACCTGATCCACCGTTACATCAACCAGCCGAGCCCCGAGCTGTTTGCGGAAATCCTGCTGCTGCGTGAGGCGGTGCTCGGCACGCTGACCACGCGCGCCTCGACCGACCCGATGCTGTCCGGGTCGGTGGCGGAACTGGAACGCGTCACCGAGCGCTTTCTCAACGGTTTTGGCGAACTGCGCGCCGTACAGGCGACGATTTCGAAGACCTACGAAGATGATGTCCTGAAGCCGGCCAAGGACATGGCGGGACTCTATTCGATCATCGAGGGAGCGACCGGACACCGCGACGCCTTGATCTGGCCGTCGCTCGGAAAATCCCGCGAAGCGTTTACGGCAATGCTGGTCGCCGCGAACGCCTATTATCTCTCCGTTGCGACGAATTCCGCCGAGGACGCCCGCAGAAACACCGAGACCATCGAGAAGACCATTCCGGTGATGACCGACCTTGCCGACAACGATTTGCAGCGCCTGGCGCTGCAGCGATTGAAGACGCGCACGGTGGCGCTGCGCGAGGGCCTTGCGAAACTGTCCGAACAGCTCGCCAGCCGCACCGACCTGCTGCGCAATTCCATCGACGCGAGCCAGGCCGCCACCATTGCCGCCATCGACGGGCTATCGATCAAGATGCGGCAGCGCGAGCAGAAGGCGCAAGCGACCTTCGACCGAACGCTGAGCAATATTGCACACCGGGTGCTGTCGATCGCGCTGCTTTTTCTGGCCGTCATCATCACCGCGGGCGTCATCATTGCGCTGAGCATCCGCCTTCCCCTGCAGCAGATCATGACGTCGATGCGGGCGATCCGGTCGGGCGACTATGATCGCCAGGTACCGGGCACCGACGCCAAGGACGAAGTCGGCGCGATGGCGCGGGCAGTCGAGGTGTTTCGCGAAAACGCCATCGCCAAGCGCGAGGCCGAGGACGAGTTGCGGGCGTCCAAGGAAAAGGCGGAATCCGCGCTGCTCGAATTGAACGCCGCCCAGCAGAACCTGATCGATGCCGAACGGCTGGCGGCACTCGGCGGGCTGGTCGCCGGCGTCGCACATGAGGTCAACAATCCGATCGGCATCAGTCTGACGGTGGCCTCGAGTTTTGTACGCCGCACCGACCAGTTCGAGGCCGAAATGAAATCCGGCAGGACGTTGCGGCGCTCGCAACTAGAGGAGTTCGTGCGCAGTTCACGCGACGCATCGCAACAGCTGGTGGGCAACCTGCATCGCGCCGCCGAGTTGATCCAGTCATTCAAGCAGGTGGCGGTAGACCGCTCGCACGCGGAACGACGGCAATTCAGCCTCGACGAGGCGACCGACCAGATCATCGCCAGCCTGAGACCGGTGCTGAAGAGATCGCCGATTACGTTGTCGGTCGATGTTCCGGAGGGTCTGGTGGTCGACGGCTTTCCGGGGTCTTACGGCCAGATTCTGACGAATCTGTTCCTCAACGCCGCAAATCACGCGTTTCCCGATGGGCGGTCGGGGGCCATCACCATATCGGCCAAGCCGCGCGGCCATGATGACATCGAGATCATTTTTGCCGACAATGGCGTCGGAATGACCCCGGACGTGCAGCGGCAGGCCTTCGACCCCTTCTTCACCACGCGCCGCAACGAGGGCGGCACCGGCCTCGGCCTGCACATCGTCTATAACCTGGTCACCCAGCAGCTCGGCGGCCGGATGATGCTGGAGTCAAGGCTGGGACAAGGCACCACGTTTCGCATTATCATGCCGCGGGCCGCCAGACGCGGCTCGACAGAGACCGACACAGAAAGTCACGGAACCGCGCAATGGCCGACCAGGACGATGTCCTCCAACTGATCGAAGATTCCGGTCGCGCCCCGGAGGCGTCCACCGCGCGCAAGTGGAAGGTCGCGGTGATCGACGACGACCAGGCTGTGCACGAAGGCACGCGGTTTGCTCTGAGCGACTACAATCTCAACGGCCAGACGCTTGAAATTCTGTCGGCTTACTCCGCGGCCGAAGGCCGGACCTTGATGCGCGCGCATCCCGACATCGCGGCCGTGCTGCTGGACGTCATCATGGAAACCGATGCCGCGGGCCTCGACCTCGTCGAATTCATCCGCAATGAAATCAAGAACGAAACCGTCCGCATCATCCTGCGCACCGGACAGCCCGGACAGGCGCCGGAGCGCCGCGTCATCGTCGATTACGACATCAACGACTACAAGGCGAAGACCGAACTGACCGCCGACAAGCTGTTCACGTCGCTGACCGCGGCGTTGCGCAGCTACCAGCAGCTGGAGCGCATGGTGCAGACCCGGCGCGGGCTCGAGATCATTATCGACGCGGCCTCGACGCTGTACGATTTCAAGTCGATGCAGCGACTTGCCGAAGGCGTGCTGACCCAGATCGCCTCCCTGTTGAACGTCGATTGCGCCGGCATCCTGGTGCTGCGCGACGGCGGCGCCTCGGGCGACGATTTTTCGGTCCTGGCAGGCTCCGGCTGCTACAGCCGCTTTACCGGCGCCGCCGGATCGAAATCGCTCGATACCGACCTGCGGCAAATGGTCGAAGCCGCGTTTCATCGCCGCAAGCACGAGTTCGCCGATCACCGCAGCGTTCTCTACGTCAGAACCGGCAGCGGGCGCGAAGTCGTGGTGCTGCTGCAGGCGGAGCGGGAGCTGTCAGACACCGACCGCTCGCTGGTGGAAATCTTCGGCAGCCGGCTTTCGATCGCGTTCGACAATGTCATTCTCTATCAGCAGCTCAATGAGGCCAATACCCAGCTCGAGGACCGAGTCGCACAGCGCACCCGCGCGCTGATGCAGGCCAACCGCCGGCTGTCGGCGCAGTGGCTCAGATTGCAGCGCGCCAACGGCTTCAAGAATGAAATTCTCGGCACCGTCGCCCACGACCTGAAGAACCCGCTCGGCGTGATCCTTGGCCGCACCGAAATGCTGACCGAATTGATCGGAGCGGGCTCTTCCAAAGAGAGCATCACTGCGCAGGTCGAACACATCCGCGACGCCACCAAGCGCCTGACCTCGATGGTCGATCACCTGATTTCCGACGCCATGGCCGACGCCTTCGACATCACCATCCGCCGCGAGCCGGTCGATATCGCGGCATTGGTCGGCGAAGTCGCGGAGGCCAACAAGCCTTCGGCCATGAACAAACAACAGGTCATCGCAGTCTCGGCGCCGCCGGACCGTTTTACGATGTGCGATTCGGACCGGATGCGGGAGGCGATCGACAACCTGGTCAGCAATGCCATCAAATACAGCCCGATCGGCGGCAAGATCGCTTTACTGGTAACCCACGACGATGCCCACACGATTATCCGCGTCACTGACGAAGGCGCGGGTCTGTCGCCGGAGGACCTCGGACGCCTGTTCGGCCGGTTCCAGCGGCTTTCCGCAAAACCGACGGCCGGCGAGAGCTCGACCGGCCTCGGGCTATCCATCGTCAAGCGCATCATCGACATGCATGGCGGCAAGGTGATCGCCGACAGCGCCGGGCCCGGACAAGGCTCGACCTTCGCCATCGTGCTCCCCGCAACGGCCGCGTCCTGACATGAGCCAGAGCCCGCACATCATCATTGTCGACGACGAGGCGCCGGCCCGCGAGATGGTCGGCGATTACCTGAAGATGCACGGCTTCACCATCACGCTTTGCGACGGCGGCAAGAGCCTGCGCAGCGCCATCGACAGCGGACAGCCGCCCGACCTGGTCGTGCTGGATTTGAATATGCCGGAGGAGGACGGGCTCTCCATCATCCGCGATCTCAAGGGCCGTATCAATGTGCCTGTGATCATGCTGACCGCCACCGCCAGCCCGATCGACCGCGTCGTCGGGCTTGAACTGGGCGCCGACGACTACATCGCAAAGCCCTGCGAGTTGCGCGAATTGATGGCGCGCATCCGCTCGGTGCTGCGACGAAGCGCGCCGGCGAGGCAAACCCAGGCCGGTGCACCGGAAACCGTTGCGGAGAAGGCGGCGAAGGACCAGCTGGTGCGGTTCGGCACCAAATGGCTCGATCTCGAAGCCCAGGCGCTGCGCGACGACGAGGGCAACGAGCACCCGCTGACGGCGTCCGAATTCGGCTTGCTCAAGGTTTTCGCCGCGAACCCGAAACGCGTGTTGTCGCGCGAGCGTCTGCTGGAGTTGGCCAATGCGCGCGATAGCGAAGCGTTCGATCGCGCCGTCGACCTCAGGATCATGCGAATCCGCCGCAAGATCGAGCCGGATCCGGCGAGGCCGGCTGTGATCCGTACCATCCGCGGCGGCGGGTATCTGTTCTCGCCGGCTGGCGACAAGGCCTGATACTGCGCAACCAGGTCTATCCGATTAGAATTGCAGGTGTTTTAGCACCGTCCGATTGTTTCTTCGCTGCTGCAGTGACGAAACAATTCTTTCGCGGACGAAACCATTTTCCGCTTTTCGCGCAGACATCTTGAAACCTGTGCTGATTAACAATCTCCCCAACAAGAACCGCCTTAGGCGGTGAAGAGTGGGAGACTGTCATGCGGAATGTCATCGCCATCAACGCCGCCGCACGCCAGGGCATCATCGCCGCCCAGGCGACTTCGGACGAGATGCTGCTGGAAAGCATTGCCGCGGGTGGCAGATCTGCAATGCACATCCTCTATTCCCGGCATAATGTGCGGGTTTACCGCTTCATCCTTCGCATGGTGCGCGACACCACCACCGCGGAAGACCTGGTCAGCCAGGTGTTCCTGGACGTATGGCGCACCGCCGCCCAGTTCGAAGGCCGGGCCCAGGTTTCGACCTGGCTGTTGTCGATCGCCCGCTTCAAGGCCCTGACCGCGCTGCGTCAGCGCCGGCATGAGGATATCGACCAGGAAGACGTTCTTGAAATCGCCGACGAGGCGGACACCCCGGAGGCCTCGCTCGACCGCGCCAACACCAGCGCGATCCTGCGCGCCTGCGTCGCAAAACTGTCCCCGGCTCATCGGGAGATCATCAACCTCGTCTACTATCATGAGAAATCGGTGGAAGAGGCCGGCGAGATCATCGGGATCCCGCAGAGTACGGTAAAGACCCGGATGTTCTATGCCCGCAAGCAACTGGCCGACCTCCTGAAGGGCGCTGGCGTCGAAAATCTGGCGGCATAATCCAGAAAATTACGTATAATCAATTGGTTAGATGTAGTTTTGAGCTCGGACACGGCGCGCGGCCGTGCCCGAAGAATTCGTTGCGACGAAACCATTGAAACAATTGACGACATCAAGCGGAAAAAATTGCCGGGTAAACCAATCATTAACGAGACGCCAACGGGGACGACGGCGATGCTGAAACCGACCTTCCGCTTCTTCATTATCCCGCTCGGCGCGATCTGCACCCTCGCGTCGCTTTCCAGCCAGAACGCCGCGCCCCGTGCCCAGCACGACACCGGCTCGATGCTGGTCCGTCAGCAGGTGATCGATTGCAGCAACAAGAATCCCTCGGAGGTCTGCGTGATCTCCATCGACGAGGCCCGCTAAGTCTAAGTTTTCTAAACCACCAAGTACCTCCAACGACCCGGATGGGATGCCCCCCTCCGGGTCGCTCTGCGTCAGGGGCACGGTGACGGCGCGATATCCCGGGCTGATGTTGCGTGATAACGTCAGCGCCGGATCAGGGGCGACGGATGGCTTCGATGTTCGAGGGCTTGGACGCCGTATTTTTGGCCCGGGCGCAATTTGCTTTCACGATGTCGTTCCACATCGTATTCCCTGCCTTCTCGATCGGGCTCGCCAGCTATCTCGCCGTGCTCGAGGGGCTCTGGCTCTGGACCGGGCGGGAGGTCTTCATCAATCTCTTCAATTACTGGCTGAAGATTTTCGCTATCGCCTTCGGCATGGGCGTCGTGTCGGGCATAGTTATGTCCTACCAGTTCGGCACCAACTGGTCGGCATTTTCCGACAAGGCCGGGCCCATTGTCGGCCCGCTGATGGCCTATGAAGTGCTCACCGCATTCTTCCTGGAGGCCGGCTTTCTCGGCGTCATGCTGTTCGGCCTCGAACGGGTCGGCCACCGGCTGCATTTCTTCGCAACACTGATGGTCGCAACCGGCACCCTGATCTCCGCGTTCTGGATTCTCTCGGCCAATTCCTGGATGCAGACGCCGGCGGGCCACGCAATGAATGCCGACGGCCAATTCGTCGCCGCAAGCTGGCTAAAAGTGATTTTCAATCCCTCGTTTCCCTATCGCCTCGTGCACATGGTGCTGGCGGCCTACCTCACCACCGCGTTTGTGGTAGGCGCGGTCGGCGCCTGGCATCTGCTGCGGGATCAGCATCTGCCTGGTCCCCGTGTGATGTTTTCCATGGCGATGTGGATGGCGGCGCTGGTCGCACCGATCCAGATTTTCGCCGGCGATCAGCATGGCCTCAACACGCTGGAGCATCAGCCGGCGAAAGTCATGGCGATGGAAGGACATTTCAGCAGCCATCCGAACGGCGCGCCGCTCATCCTGTTCGGATTGCCCGATCAGGCCGCGGGTAAAATGAAATATTCGGTCGAGATTCCAAAAGCGTCATCGCTCATTCTAAAGCATTCGCTGGACGCGCCGCTGAAGGGCCTCGATACCGTACCGCGTGAAAACTGGCCGCCGGTCGCGGTCATATTCTGGTCGTTCCGCATCATGGTCGGCATCGGATTTCTGATGCTGGGCATCGGCCTGCTCAGCCTGTTCATGCGATGGCGCGGCATGCTGTATCAATCGCGCCTGCTGCATCTTTACGCGCTGGCGATGGGTCCCGCGGGTTTCATCGCGGTGCTGGCAGGGTGGTTTACGACCGAGGTCGGCCGCCAACCCTTCACGGTCTATGGGCTGCTCCGCACCGCCGACGCCGTATCGCCGCTGGCATCACCCGCGGTTGGTTCCTCGCTGATCGCTTTCATCGTGGTCTATTTCGTCGTGTATGCGGCGGGCATAACCTACCTTTTGCGGCTGATGGCAACGCCGCCGCATCATGGCGAACAGGGGCCGAGCGGCGAGACGCCGACGCGCGCCGCAGGCATTACGCCCGCGGCTGGTGCCGCGGCTCCGGGGCGCGCGTGATGGCGGGCATGATCGACATTCCCGTGCTCTGGGCGTTCATCATCGCTTTCGCGGTTTTCGTCTACGTGGTCATGGACGGATTCGATCTCGGCCTCGGCATGCTGTTTCCGCTCTTTCCGAAAAAAGCCGATCGCGACGTCATGATGAATACCGTGGCCCCGGTCTGGGACGGCAACGAAACCTGGCTAGTGCTCGGCGGCGGCGGATTGATGGCAGCGTTCCCGCTCGCCTATGCGGTGCTGATGCCGGCGCTCTATACGCCGATGATCGCGATGCTGGTCGGCCTGATCTTTCGCGGCGTCGCATTCGAATTTCGCTGGCGAACGACGCGGGAGCGAAACCTGTGGGACATCGCCTTCGCCGCGGGATCGCTGGTGGCGGCAATGGCGCAAGGCGTCGCGCTCGGCGCAATCCTGCAAGGCATCCATGTCGAGGGCCGGCATTATGGCGGCGGCTGGTGGGACTGGCTAACGCCGTTCAGCATCCTGACCGGACTTTCCGTCGTGGTCGGTTACGCCCTGCTCGGAGCGACGTGGCTGGTGATGAAAACCGAAGGCGAGCTGCGCGACGAAGCCTACCGCTTGAGCTGGTGGTTGTTGTTCGGGATGATTGCGGCGATGGGCGCGGTCAGCCTTGCAACGCCGTTCCTGCATATTCAGTATACCCAACGCTGGTTTTCGTGGCCGAACATGATTCTGACCGCACCGGTGCCGATCGCGGTCGCCGGCGTCACGCTCTTGCTGTTGCGCAGCCTCGCCAACAAGCAGGACTACCGGCCGTTCTTCCTGACACTGGCGTTGTTTGGATTGTCCTATGCCGGCCTCGGTATCAGCATGTACCCGTATATCGTGCCGCAGAGCATCACCATCTGGCAGGCCGCTTCCCCCGAGAACAGCCAGGTCTTCATGCTGTTCGGTGTCGCGGTCCTGATACCGATGATATTGGGCTATACGACCTGGGCCTATTACGTGTTTCGCGGCAAGGTGAAACACGGGAGCGGCTACCATTGACGCGTCCTGAACAGAAGCCGGCGACGCTTGCGCGGCGGCTGTTGTGGTTTGTCGCGCTCTGGCTCGGTGGCGTCGGCACGGTTGCCATCGTCGCGTATGGATTGCGGCTCTGGATCGCGCCGAGGTAAATCTTCATCCCATCCTGACGTATTTTGATGGTTCCCGTGATTTGCCGGAAATGATAGACACCGTCGCAACGTCAACCGGGAGAGTCATCGGATGATCAAGTTTCGGCACCTGATCTGGACCGTCATTGCAACGATCGGCCTGATGCTTTCGGCGCCGCAGGGCTTCGCTCAGCAGAACGATCCGGGCGACCAGCCTGGGCTTATCGCCGACGATTCGGTGGAGCTTGATCCGCAATTCCGCAAACAGATGGTGCTCTATCGAACGACGGAGCCGCCGGGCACGATCATCATCGCAACTGCGGAACGTCACCTTTATCTGGTCCAGGGCAACGGACGCGCGATCCGCTACGGCATCGGCGTCGGCCGCGACGGCTTTCAGTGGCAGGGCCTTCTGAACATTTCCCGCAAGGCGGAGTGGCCGGACTGGACGCCTCCGCCGGAGATGATCGCCCGCCAGCCTTATCTGCCGCGTTTCATGGCCGGCGGGCCGGGTAATCCGCTCGGCGCCCGCGCGCTCTATCTCGGCGCCACGGTCTATCGCATCCACGGCACCAACCGGCCGGACACGATCGGCACCGCCGTGTCCTCCGGATGTTTCCGGCTGGTCAATGCGGACGTCAGCGATCTCTACGAGCGCGTTCCCGTCGGCACCAAGGTCATCGTACGGCAGAAGCCGTCCTTGTAACGCCGGGCGCCTGCTCCAACGCACAAGATTTTTCCGATCTTTTTGAGGGCATGCATCACATGCGGACATTTCGAACCGGTCTTTTGATCGGCCTTGCGATTGCGGTCGCGATCGGCGCCGCCGCGATCACCTATGAGCGCTACGATACCAAGACGCTGAAGCGGACGATCCGGCGGGGCGATGTGCTATGCGGCGTCAACACCGGCCTGCCTGGCTTTTCGATTCCGGATGATAAGGGCAGCTGGACCGGGTTCGATGTCGATTTCTGCCGCGCCGTAGCGGCGGCAATTTTCGATGATCCGAAGAAAGTAAAATTCGTTCCGCTCGACGCCAACGAACGCTTCAAGGAGCTGCAAAGCCGCAAGGTCGATATCCTGTCGCGCAACTCGACCTGGAGCATGTCGCGCGAGACCAACTACGACCTGTATTTCCCGGCGGTCGCCTATTATGACGGGGAAGGCTTCATGGTCCCGGCATCGCGCAAGATCGATTCATCGCTGGCGCTCGATGGCAGCAAGGTATGCGTACAGGACGGCACCACGACGCAGCTCAATCTCGCGGATTACTTTCGCGCCAACAACATGAAGTATCAGGAGATGAAATTCGGAAAACTGGACGACGTGTTCAAGGCCTATCAGTCCGGCCAGTGCGACACCTTCACCGCCGACGTCTCCCAGCTTTACGCCCTGCGGCTGAACCTTGCGAAACCAGCCGATCACGACATTCTTCCCGACGTCATTTCAAAGGAACCGCTGGCGCCGGTGGTACGGCAACGTGACGACGACTGGATGATGATCGTGAAGTGGACTCTGTATGCGATGATCAATGCCGAGGAACTCGGCGTCACCTCAAAGAATATCGACGAGGCACTGAAATCGAAAAAACCCGACGTGATGCGGCTGGTCGGCACCGAGGGCGCCTATGGCGAGGACCTCGGCCTGACAAAAGATTGGGCGGCGCGCATCATCCGCCATGTCGGCAATTACGGCGAAGTCTACGAGCGCAATGTCGGCGCCGGATCGAAACTCGGCATCCCCCGCGGCCTCAACCAGCTCTGGAACGCCGGCGGCATTCAGTACGCGCCGCCGATACGGTGATACAATTCGTCATCGCCCGGCTTGACCGGGCGACCCAGTAACCGCCGGCGTCTGTGTTTACTGGGTCACCCGGTCAAGCCGGGTGACGACAGAATGGCTCAATAACTCTTCAGCCTCGCGAGCTGATCGGCGTGAAAATTGCTGTCGCCGAACAATTCCTGGCAGACCCGCGCGCGCTTCATGAAAAAGCCGATGTCGAACTGGTCGGTCATGCCCATGCCGCCATGCATCTGCACGCCTTCCTGGACCGCGAGCGTCGCGGTCGAGCCGGCCTTCGCCTTTGCGACAGCCACCGCCGCGCCGGCGTTCTCGAAATCGCCATCCAGCGTCTGCAGCGCTTTCAGCACCGCGGCGCGGGTGATCTCGATCTCGACATAAAGATGCGCAGCGCGATGCTGCAGCGCCTGAAACTCGCCGATCAGTTTGCCGAACTGCTTGCGTTCCTTGAGATAGCCGACGGTACGGCCAAACACCTCTTCGCTGACGCCGACCATTTCGGAAGCCACCGCCCCGCGGCCGATGTTGAGGATGCCTTCCAGCAGCGCGCCGCCCTGATCCACCTCGCCAAGCACGCCGTCGGCATTGACCTCGACATTGTCGAACACGATGCGCGCGGCATTGTGCGAATCGACCATCGCGGTGCGCTCGGTCTCGATGCCTTTGCTCTTGGGATCGACCAGGAACAAGGTCAGCCCGTCGCGCTCGCCGGCGGCACCCGCGGTGCGGGCTGCCACGATCAGCAGATCGGCGGTATGCCCGTCGACGACAAAAGCCTTGGCGCCATTCAGCCTGAACCCGTTGCCGGAACGCACCGCCTGCATTTTTGTCTGCAGCGGGCGATGTTTTGCGCCTTCATCGACGGCGAGCGCCGCCAGCAGCGAACCATCGACCATCTTCGGCAGGTGCTCGGACTTTTGCGCGGCGCTACCGCCTCGCGATAGCGCCGACGCCGCCAATACCGCGGTCGACAGGAACGGCGACGGCATCAGCGTGCGGCCGATTTCCTCCATCACCACGCCGGCCTCGACACAGCCGAGCCCGCTGCCGCCGAATTGGTCCGGCACGAGCAGGCCGGAAAATCCCATCTCGGCGAACGAACGCCAGAGATCGCGCGAGAAACCGGTGGCGTCCTTCGAATCGCGCAGCTGCCGCAGATGCGACACCGGCGCCTTGTCGCTGATGAGGCCGCGCGCGCTGTCGCGCAGCATGGATTGTTCTTCGTTGAGGACGAGTGCCATGGGTGATTCCGGTTTTAAGTTGCTGTCGTCCCGGCGAACGCCGGGACCCATACCCACCGTGGTGGTGAAGAAGGCAGGTGAAGAGACATGAGTGTCATCGAGAGTGCGCAGCGTATGGGTCCCGGCGTTCGCCGGGACGACGTGGAGAGACTATGCCCCCGGCAGATCGAGAATGCGCTTGGCGACGATGCCGAGCATCACCTCGGAGGTGCCGCCCTCGATCGAGTTGGCCTTGGTGCGCAGCCAGGCGCGCGGACGGGCGCCCTGCTTGGAGCGCTCGCTTTCCCACTCCAGCGCATCGATGCCGCCGGCGGACATCAGGATTTCGTAGCGCCGCTTGTTGAGCTCGGTGCCGTAATATTTCATCGCCGAGGAAAACGCCGGATGCGCCTGCCCTGCCTTGGCCAGATCGACCGCGCGCTCAGCAGCGGCAGCCAGCGCCGCCTCGTCGATGTCGAAGGTTGCGATCTGCCCGCGCAGCATCGGGTCTTCGAGACGGCCTTGCTCGTCGGTGCCGATCGAATCGGCCGCGACCTGACCGAGCGGCCGGCCGACGCCGCGCTCGCCCATGCCCGAGATCATCGCGCGCTCATGCTGCAGCAGGTATTTTGCCACATCCCAGCCGCGGTTGATTGTGCCGACCACGTTCGCCTTGGGCACGCGGACATTGTCGAAGAAGGTTTCGCAGAATGGCGACTTGCCGGAAATAAGCAGGATCGGCTTGGTCGACACGCCCTTCGAGGCCATGTCGAAAAGGATAAAACTGATGCCGTCATGCTTTTTCCCGGAGGCGTCGGTGCGCACCAGACAGAAAATCCAGTCGGCGAAATTGGCGTAGGAGGTCCAGATTTTCTGGCCGTTGATGATGAAGTCATCGCCGTCGCTTTCCGCGCGGGTCTGCAGCGAGGCAAGATCGGAGCCCGCGTTCGGCTCGGAATAACCCTGGCACCAGCGGATCAGTCCGGCGGCGATTTTCGGCAAGTGCTCTTTCTTCTGCGCATCGGTGCCGTATTTCAGAAGCGCCGGTCCGAGCATCGAGATACCGAAGGAAACCAGCGGCGGCCGCGCGCCGATCGCCGCCATTTCCTGGCGTACGATCTTGGCCTGTTCGCCATCGAGGCCGCCGCCGCCATATTCCTTCGGCCAGTGCGGCACGGTCCAGCCCTTGTCGCGCATCCGTTCGAACCAGATGCGCTGCGGCTCGGAGGAGAATTTGGTGTTACGGCCGCCCCAGAACGTGTCTTCATCCGAGGTCATCGGACGCCGCATCTCCGGCGGGCAGTTGGCTTCAAGCCAGGCGCGGGTCTCGCGGAAGTGATCGATATCTGACATCAGCGTGTTTCCATCAATGCATCTTGTTGGGCCGGACCTTAGCGGCCGCATTACGAATATCAATATATCTCTGGCGTGCATCCCTCCATTGCGGAATATGATAAGACCGCGCGATCCGGCGTCAGCCAGCGCCGCAACGATTGAAAAACAAGAGGAAACTTAAGATGCGCCTGAAACTGCTTTCGCCTGGCGAAATGAGCCCCGATCAAAAAAGTACTTACGACGAATCGATCGCCAGCAAGCGCGGCAGGCCACCGCCGCCGATGATGGCTTGGCTCAACAGCCCCGAGATGGCCAAACACGCCACGCGGCTTGGCGCATTCCTACGCTTCGACACGCTGTTTCCGGCAAAACTGTCCGAAATCGCCATCCTGGTCACTGCGCGGCACTGGACCTCGCATTACGAATGGTACGCCCACAAGCGGCTGGCGCTGCAAGGCGGCATGGACCCGAAGATCATCGATGACATCCGCGACCGGCGCACGCCGAAATTCGACGATCCGAAGGGACAGATGATCTATGACGTTGCCAAGTCGCTGCACGAGGGCCACGGTCTGGCCAAGGCACTGTACGACGACGCCGTGAAGGTGCTGAGCGAGCGCGGGCTCGTCGAGATCATCGGGCTGTGCGGCTACTACACCATGGTGTCGATGACGCTGAACACGTTCGAGTTCGAGCTGCCGGAGGGCGAACTCTCCGAGCTGGCTTAGGGCCGCAACACAAACGCCGTCATACGCGGGCTTGACCCGCTTATTCATCCTCTTAACTAGATGGATTGCCGGGTCGAGCCCACGGCAATGACGCAATGCTTGGAGACGCGCCATGTCCAACACTGCAACCCCTATCATCGCGGGCACCCGCATCGGGCACGTTCATCTCAAAGTCGCCGACCTCGATCGGGCGCTGGGGTTTTACTGCGGCGTGCTCGGCTTCGAGGTCATGCAGCGTTACGGCGACCAGGCCGCGTTCATTTCAGCCGGCGGTTATCACCACCACATCGGGCTGAATACCTGGGAGAGCAAAGGCGGCCACCCGCCGGCGCCCGGCACCACCGGTCTGTTTCATACCGCGATCCTCTATCCGAGCCGCGCCGCGCTGGCCGATGCTCTGCATCGTGTGTTGCAAGCGGGTATTCAGCTTGATGGCGCCAGCGACCATGGCGTCAGTGAGGCGCTTTACCTGCGCGACCCCGACCAGAACGGCGTCGAGTTGTATCGGGACCGCTCCGAAGCGGAATGGCCGCGGAATCCGGACGGATCGCTGGCCATGTTCACGCGCAAGCTCGATCTTGAGGACCTGATGCGGCAGAGACAGGCGTAACCCCGTAGCCCGGATGGAGCGCAGCGAAATCCGGGAATGAACGAAATACCGGGCCCCGGATGCGCTCCATTCGGGCTACATGACCTTGCGGCGTCCGCGAACCATGATCAGCGCCGCGGCGGTCAGTTGCAGCGCGATGCAGCCATAGAAAGGCAAGCTATAGCTCCCGGACGCATCGCGCAGCAGGCCGATCGCACCGGGCCCAAATGCGTAGGTGATCTGGTTGATCGCCGTGATCAGGCTGACCAGCACGCCGAATGAGCGCGGATCGAACTCGCGCTGTACGATCAGCGCCGGCAATGTGATGAGATTGCCGACGGAAAATCCGAACAGCGCGCATGCAGCCATTAGCGCGATGTCGTTCTGCAGGTTGATGACGGCGGCAAGCGCAACAGCCTGGCTGACGAACGAGATCGCGGAGGCCAGCCGCTGGTTCAGCCGGTCGATCACTGTCGAGAACAGCACGCGGCCCGCCACCGCCATCGCCGTCATCAGCGCGACCGCGATCGCCGCGTGCTCGCGGCCGATCACCGGATCGAGGAAGGAGATCAGGTGAACGATGAAGCCGACCTGCGCGAACAGCACCAGTGCAAAGGCAATCGACACCGACAGGAAAGCGACATCCCGGAACGCTTGCGCGCGTAATCGCGATGCCGATGGTGCGTCCGCAGCTATCGACGTGACTACGGAGCTCATGCGATCGGGCGGATGTCCGACGAAGATCACAATGACCGGTACCAGCAGCAGTAACATCACAATCGCGGTCGCGATCATTGTGTCTGCAAACCCGAAATGGCCGATCGCCGTAATGATCAGCGGCACCCCGATGATGCCGCCAAAACTTGCACCGTTCAGCGCAAGGCTGATCGCCATGCCCCGCTTGCCGTCGAACCAGAGGCCGAGGGTGTTGGTGATCATGCCGAGACTGGTGCCGGCCCAGCCGAACGCCAATAGCGCGTTGACGGCATAAAGCTGCCAAGGCGCTGCGACTTGGCCGATCAGGGCAACCGCCGACGCCATCACCAACACGCCGGCCAGCATGCAGTTGCGCGGGCCGAACGTCCGGATCGCTTCGCTGACGAACGCGACCAGCAGCGCGCCGAACAAATAGAAAGCCGTGGTCGCCGTCGAGATCAGCGAGGTCGGCCAGCCGTGAATCCGGTGCAGTTCGGCGAGATAAACGCTCTGGCCGTAGAAGCCGAAGGCCCAGCCGAAGGTCGCGACCAGGAAGCAGACAGCGACGATCCGCCAGCCATCGTAACGGATCGAGTTTTCGCCGATGGCGGGTTGCGGTCGCGACGCATCCATATGAGTTCATTCCACAAATCAGCACATATTGGCACACTGCATCGGGCGGATGCTTCGACGCCACCCGAAATGTGGGAGATTATGTGCCGGGGTCAGGATTTCGGCGAGCCGGGGTCGTAAAAGAACCGCTCGCGAAAGATCTTGTCGCCGCGCCACTCCTGCATGGCGACCTCGTCGACACGGTGCACTCTGCCGGAACGGCTGGTCAGTTCGAATATCCAGTGGATCGCAACCCGGTCGCCTTCGACCACCGAGGCCATCGCTTTCGAATAGACGTTGGATGTGCGCGCCAGAATGCCGCGCTCATGCGCGACCAAGCCGTCGCGCCCGACCCGTGGCGGCGCGGCATTCTCCTGCATGCTGGCGTCCTCGGCGTAATAACGCTCGATGGCGCCGGCATGGTCGCCACTTTCGACCACCGCAATGAACTCATCCAGAAGGGCTCGCGACGGCATTAAAACCTCCTCAGATGCTCGGTTCAGGAAATTCATCGATCGCCTGCAGCCTGCGCCGCCGCCGGGCGAACAAGGCGAAGGTGAGCACGGCGAGCCCCAATAATACCGGCGGGAACACCACGATATTGACAGCCGACCAGCCGTAATTCGCCAGCAACTGCCCGGACCCAAACGAGCCCAGCGCCATCGTACCGAACACCAGGAAATCGTTGAAGGCCTGCACCTTGTTACGCTCCTGCGGCCGGTGCGTTTCCAGCACCAGCGCGGAGGCGCCGACGAAACTGAAATTCCAGCCCACGCCGAGCACGATCAGTGTGGCCCAGAAATGCGGCGCGGTGAGACCGGAAAGCCCGATGCCGGCCGCGACGGCCTCCAGAACAAGGCCGAACGCGACGATCCTCGGCGCCCCGAACCGTGCGATCACCGACCCGGTGAAAAAGCTTGGCCCGTACATCGCCACGATATGCCACTGAATGCCGAAATTCGAGTCGCTGACGCTCAAGCCACACATTTTCATCGCCAGCGGCGCCGATGTCATGACCAGGTTCATCATCGGATAGGAGATCACGCCGCAAAGCGCCGCTGCGATGAACCGGGGCTGCCGCGCAATCGTGAACAACGGACGGCCGCCATGAAGATCGGACGGCGCGGGTTTTGGCGCATCGACACCCGCCAGCACCGCCATCGCCACGAGCGCCACCACCGCCTGCGCCGCGAAGCTGGCCGCAAACAGATAGGGCGGCCAGATGTCCATGGTCCACTGCACCAGTTGCGGGCCGAACACGCCGGCAAATACACCGCCGGCCATCACCCACGACACCGCCTTGGGGCGATACGCAGCACTGGCGCCGTCGGCTGCGGCGAAGCGATAGGATTGCGACACCGCGCCGTAGAGTCCGCCGAGGAACGTCGCGCAGCAGAACAATGGGAACGAGCTGCGCAGGATAGCGAACGCCGCCAGCAGCCCGGTAAGCACGCCGCAGCCGGTGCCGATCATGAAGGCGACACGGCGCCCATAGGTTCGCGAGATCGCGCCGGTAGGCAGCGTGCCGGTGGCAAGCCCGACCACGAACATCGAGAGCGGCACGGTCGCCAGCGAAATATCCGGCGCCAGCGTCGCGCCGACGATCGAGCCGGTGGCGAAAATCACCGCCGAATTCGCGCCGCTCAGCGCCTGCGCCGCGGCCAGGCGCACCACATTGGAGCGCGTCCGGGCGTCGTCGGCTATCCCGTTTGTCGCGGTAACGTCTATCATCGGCACTCCCACGCCAAAGGACGCTGAAGCATCGCGCCCTGCTGATTCACCGCACTATGAAGACAGCCCTCGTCGCAATCAACCGACGCAAATGGGCAGACGGCATGCGTCGCGTTCAGTCGCAGTTTAATCGCGCGAACGTCAGAACGAGATTATTGGCGGGCATATCGGCAATTCCGACAAGGTTCAAATCCACGCCCTCGGCAAGTGCTTTTACCTCAGCAATGTCCCGTACGCCCCATTCGGGATTATTAGCACGCAAACTCGTGTCGAACACGGCATTGCTGGGCGCGGTGTGCCTGCCCTCGCGCTTGAAGGGGCCATAAAGAAACAGCCGCCCATCCGCCCGCAAGTAACGTGCCGCGCCGGTCATCAGGCCCTCGGCGACTGCCCACGGCGCGATGTGAACCACATTGGCGCAGAACACGGCCAGCAACGGACCTGGGCCGCTGCCGTCCTGCATCTCGGGGCACCACGCCGGATCGGACAAATCGATCCGGAGCGGCGGGCGAACATTGGGAAACCGCGCATACGCCCGCCACGCGTCTATACTCTTCAGGTGCGCGTCGTTGAGATCGCTCGGCCACCACGTGATGTCCGCGCTTCGTCGGGCGTAATCGATGACATGCTGTCCGGTACCGCTACCGGCTTCGAGCACGTCGCCGGATTTGCCATTGAGGAATTTTTCCAGCACCGTCCAGATCGGCTGGTGATTGCGATGAAATGCCGGCGCATCGAGCCGGCCATCCGGCTCGACCGGCCCGCCATCCTTGCCGAATTCAACCACATACTCAGCCATAGCGGCTACTGCTTGTCCGTTTTGAACTGGGATTGCTCGAGTTCCAGGTAAATCCGGTAGGCATTGCCGCGATTGTTGGCGGCAAAGGCCGGCATGTCGCGATATTTCGACCAGTCGGTCTTCTCATAGGCTACATCGAATTCGGTCCAGTCCTGCACTGCAGTGGCCATCGCGCTGCGCAAAAATTGAATGTAGTCGCGGGTGAAGGCGATCGCCTGCCTGGCTTGCGTCGATGCGCTTCCGTGGCCGGGAATAATAAATTTCGGATCGAGCTTTTCCACCTCATGCAGCGCCGCCAGCCATTGCGTGGTCGAGACATCGTCGCTGTTCATATGCGGAATGCGGCTGTTCTGCACGATATCGCCGGCGAACAGCACGCCGTCCGGCTCGACCAGCATCATCATGTCGCTGGAAGAATGCGCAGGTCCCGCGTAAAGCAGCTTCAGCCGTTTGTCGCCGAGCGCGATCGTCATGCGGTCCCTGAAGGTGATGTCCGGCGGCACCACCCGCGTGTTGTTGTCCACCCAGGGAAACAGCACGCCGCGGCGCTGATCGAGGCGCTGATTGGCTTTCTCGTCGGCGGTCTCCTCATTTTCCTTGTATTCGCCGGCGCGTTCCTGCGCGACAATGACGCCGTCGGTGTGATCCTTGAACGCCTGCAAGCCGTAGATGTGATCGGCATGATAATGGCTCGCGATCAGATAACGGATTTTCTTGTCGGTGATGTTGCGAATTTGCTGCAGCAGCGCCCATCCGAGACTCGGTGTTCCCAGCGCATCGAACACCACGACGCCGTCCGACGTGATGACGAAGCCGGCGTTGGATGTGTTGCCCTCGTTGTCATTGCCGGGGACCCCGGGGTTGCCGGTGCTGTAGTGAATCGGCTTGCCCGGCACCTGATCGATCCTCAGGGGAATCGCGATCGGTGGATACGGCGAGGCCGTCTGGGCATGAACGGCCGTCGCGAGACATGCCGAAAAAGCCAACATCGCGGCGAAGCGCTTCACTTCACGTCTCCGCAATAAATCTCCTTGAGCACGCAGCACACGCAACGCTCGCTTTGACTAAATTAGAGACCAACGATACTGCTGACGCAACAATGAACATGCGGCAGAGCGCCGCAACAGCGAGGAAACATGCGGCCCGACTTTTGGCGCAGCATGCCCGTAGTGGGCGGGCGCGCGGCACGGCGCAATCCGCCGCTCGGCCGGCGGTCTTTCCTTGGATTGGGCGCGGCACTGACCGGCTTGGCCTTCGGCGCAAGGTCGAGCCAAGCCGAAACTCCGGTCGCCTCCCCGCCTGCCGATGCACCCTGGTCGCAATCGATCGGGCCCGGAGTGGTCGATCGGCCTTACGGCAGGCCTGCGGACACCGAGGCCGGCGTGATCAGGCGCAATGTGCCGTGGCTCACCGCGGGTACCGAATCGTCAATCAGTTTTTCGCCACTGCAGGATCTGCACGGCATCATCACGCCGAACGGACTGTTTTTCGAGCGCTATCATGCCGGCCGGCCCGACGTCGATCCGGACCAGCACCGGCTGATGATCCACGGTCTGGTCGAGCGCCCGTTGCTTCTCACCATGCAGGACATTGTGCGGTTCCCTTCCGTTTCGCGGATCCATTTCATCGAATGTCCGGCCAATGGCGGCATGGAATGGCGCGCGGCGCAGCTGAATTCACTGCAGTTCAATCACGGCATGATCAGCTGCGCTGAATGGACCGGGGTAAGGCTCTCGACCTTGCTGGAAGAAGTCGGAATCAAGAAGGAAGCGCGCTGGGCGATGGTGGAAGGCGCCGACGGCGCGCACATGAACCGCAGCCTGCCGCTCGACAAATGCCTCGACGACTGCCTCGTGGTTTACGCGCAGAACGGCGAGGCGCTGCGGCCGGAGCAGGGCTATCCGCTGCGGCTAGTGGTGCCGGGCTGGGAAGGCAATGTCAGCATCAAATGGCTGCGCCGCATCAAGCTCGGCGACAGACCGTGGTATTCGCGTGAGGAAACCTCGAAATACACCGACCTGATGCCGGACGGCACCTCGCGCGGCTTCACCTGGCTGATCGACGCGAAATCGGTGATCACCTTCCCCTGCCCCGAAAAGCCGTTGGGCGGCCCCGGCCTCTATGAGATTCGCGGGCTGGCGTGGAGCGGCAACGGCAAAGTTCGCCAGGTCGACGTTTCCGCCGACGGCGGCGTCAATTGGCAGCGCGCGCAACTGCACGATCCAGTGCTGTCGAAGGCGCTGACCCGTTTCACGTTGCCATGGCGCTGGGACGGGAAACCGGCGCTGCTCGAATCTCGCGTCGTCGACGAAACAGGCTACGTTCAGCCGACAATTACGCAGTTGCGAAAGCAGCGTGGGTTGAATTCGGTCTATCACAACAACTCGATCCAGACCTGGCAAGTGAAGGCCGACGGGAGCGTGTTCGATGTTCAGCTCTCCTAAGCCCCGAGCCCTGCTATCGGCCGCCTTTATACTTGCCGGATCGCAGGCAATCGCAGCCGAGCCCGGCCACTACGGCTACGGCAGACCTGCCTCGCCAACCGAGATCGCCGGCTGGAATATCGACGTGCGCGGCGACGATGGTGCCGGCTTACCCCCCGGCAAAGGATCGGCCCTTCAGGGCGCCGGGGTCTATGCCGACCAGTGCGCCATCTGCCACGGAACCTTCGGCGAGGGTGAAGGCCGCTTTCCCAAGCTTGCGGGAGGCATCGGGACGCTACAACACGACCGGCCGGAACTGACGGTCGGCAGCTACTGGCCATTCGCGCCGACGCTGTGGGACTACATTAACCGCGCCATGCCGATGCAGGCGCCGCATACACTTTCCGCTGATGACGTGTACGCCTTGACTGCCTATATTCTGTACCTGAACGACATCGTCTCCAGTAGTTTCGTCGCCGACCGGGACAGCCTGCCGAAGGTCAAAATGCCCAATCGCGACAGTTTCGTCTGGATCGATCCAAGACCCGATACGGGGGCCGAGCGGTGCATGAGCGCCTGCGCCGACCCCAACGACGTCAGGATCACGTCCACGGCGGAAGGCCGCAACCTGACGCCGCGCACGACCGGACCGCTCGATACGATGCAGGCGAAATAGAAAAGCCTAAGGAAACATGCCTTTGACGATTGTAATTGCAAAATCCATTCCGATATCCATGTTGGCGCCGGCAATGCTGTTCGTTGCGCTTGCGCTGTCGGCGCCGGCCATCCCGCAATCCACCGTCGCCGAGGGCCAAAAACTCGCTTTCGACCGCAGCAAGGGTAATTGCCTCACCTGCCACGTCATCAAGGGCGGCGACCTGCCGGGCACCATCGGCCCGGAGTTGATCGACATCAAGACGAAGTACCCGAATCGCGACGAGCTGACAGCGATCGTGTTCGACGAGACCAAACGCAATCCGTTGACCGTGATGCCCCCGTTCGGCCGCAACCGCATTCTGACCGAGCAGGAAATCAATGCGGTCGTAGATTTTCTGCAGACGCTGTGACGAGCCCTGCATTCGAGGAGATGTAGATGAATCAACCAACTGAACCCATCGATTCAACGCGGCGGCTGATCCTGAAGGGCGCGGCAATTCTGGCGCTTTTGGGAATTGCCGGGGTGCGCTTCGGGCTGACACCCGCCTTCGCTGCGGCCAACGATAAATATCCGGAGGACGCGTTCAAGCAGAAGAGCAGCGATGAAGCGATCAAGCTGCTTTACGGCAAGAGCGCGGAAGCTTCCGACAAGGTCAAGCTCGACGCGCCGGAGATCGCGGAGAATGGCGCGGTGGTGCCGATCTCGATAAGCTCGACGCTCGCCGACGTCACCTCGATCTCGATCCTGGTCGCGGAAAATCCCAACGCGCTGGTGGCGTCCTACCGGATTCCGGCAGGAACCATGCCGAGCGTCGCCAACCGGCTGAAGATGGCGAAGACCAGCAATGTGATCGCGGTGGTGGAAGCCGGCGGCAAGCTCTACAGCGCGACCAAGGAAGTCAAAGTCACCGTCGGCGGCTGCGGCGGCTGATCCAGGATTGGAAGGAATATTTCATGGCCTCGACCATTCGCGTCCGCGCAACGTCCAGCGGCGAAGTGACCGAAGTGCAGGCGCTGATCCAGCATCCGATGGATTCCGGCTTCGTCAAGGACGCCAAGGGCGAACTGATCCCACCGCATTTCATCCAGCAATTGACCTTCGAATGGGACGGCAGGAGCGTGTTGGTCGCCGACTGGGGCGGCGGGGTTTCCAAGGACCCCTACGTCAAGTTCTCCTTCAAGGGCGGCAAGAAGGGCGACGATCTCAAAATAAGCTGGGTCGACAACAAGGGCGGCACCGACACCACCACGGCGAAGATTCAATGACGGCCGATCGCAGCGGACGAAGAATCAACATGCGGTCTGCGACCCGTTTTGCCCTGACCGGCCTGGCTTTGGCGACGCTGATAGGTGCAGCCGCCGTGCATGCCGCCGACACGCCGAATCCGCCGGCCGACGCCGCGGCCTTCAAAAAATACTTCACCGACAAGTTTCCCAAGGTGAAGCTGGAGGACTTCGTCAACGGTCCCTATTCCATGGACGAGGGCCTGCATCGGCAGTGGGAGGAAAAAGAACAATTCCCGCCTTATGAATTCTCCGTCGAGATGGGCAAGGAGATGTTTTCAAAGCCGTTCAAGAACGGCAAGAGTTACGGCGACTGCTTCCCGAACAAGGGCATCGGCGTCAGGCAGGACTATCCCTATTTCGACACCAAACAGGGCAAGGTCATCACGCTTGAACTGGCGCTGAACCAGTGCCGCGAGGCCAATGGCGAGCCGCCGTTCTCCTATGTGCGGGACGAGATGGCCGCGCTCACCGCTTACATGGCATTTACATCCCGCGGAAAGCCGTTCGACATCAAGATCCCCGACGATCCCCGCGCGCTCGAGGCCTATCAGAAGGGCAAGGAATACTTCTATACAAGGCGCGGCCAGCTCAATTTCTCCTGCGCGACCTGCCATGTGCAGAGTCCCGGTGAACGAATACGGGCAGAGGTGCTCGCGCCGGCGCTGGGCATTCTCAACGCCATGCCGATCTATCGTTCGGAATGGAGCGGCATGGGCACCACCAGCCGGCGGTTCATGACTTGCAACAGTCAGACCCGCGGTGTGCCGCTCAATCCGCAGGACGACGAGTACCGCGATGTCGAATATTACCTGTCCTATGTCAGCAACGGACTGCCGATCTCCGGTCCGGGCGCGCGGCCGTGAGGAGGATTGAAATGCGGACATCCATCCTTCTGTCGCTGATCCTGTGGAGCGCGGGCGCAACCTCCCTGCAAGCCGCCAGTGAAGCGGACTTCAGCGCCGCCTATGCCGCCGCCGAAGCCGCCAACAAGGAGGCAGGCTCCTTGCGCAATCAATGGACCACGACCGTGGCAACGCTCGCCGCCGCCAAGAAGGCCGCCGCCGAGGGCAATTTCGAGTCCGCGGTGGCCTTCTCGAAGGAAGCCGAGGCGCTGGCCAGGGCCTCGATCTTCCAGGCCACCAGCGAGAAAACGCTCTGGAAAGACATGGAAATTCGTTAGGCCCGATGGGCGGGGATGCGACATGACGATCCGCCGCCGCGATTTTCTGACATTCGCGAGCGCCTCCGCACTTGCAGGCGGGCTGCGGCGGATCGGCCATGCCGCCGATAACACCAGCGTGTACGATCTTGAACGCTTCGGCAATGCGCGCATCCTGCACATCACCGATACCCACGCGCAATTGCTGCCAGTGTATTTCCGCGAGCCCAGCGTCAATCTCGGCATCGGCGCAATGCAGGGCCGTCCGCCGCATCTAGTCGGCCGCGCCTTTCTCGATCGCTTCGGCATCAAACCCGACAGCGCCAACGCTTATGCCTTCACCTGCCTCGACTTTGAAAAGTCCGCCGTCCGCTTCGGCAGGCTCGGCGGCTTCGCTCATCTCAAGACGCTGATCGATCGCCTGCGCAGCGACGTCGGACCCGGTAACGCGATGCTGCTCGACGGCGGCGACCTGTGGCAAGGCAGCGGCCTCGCCAACACCATGCAGGGCGCCGACATGGTCGAGGCGGCCAATATGCTCGGCATCGAGGCGATGACCGGCCATTGGGAATTCACTTATGGCGAAAAGGTGCTGCGAAGCAACCTCGAGCGCTTCAAGGGCGAATTCCTCGCGCAAAATATTTTCCTCACCGAGGAAGCCGCCTTCAACGACGCGAAGGCATACGATGCCGCGTCGGGGCGGGTGTTCAAGCCCGCCACCGTCAAGGAGATCGGCGGCCACCGCGTCGCCGTGATCGGCCAGGCCTTTCCCTATGTGCCGATCGCGCATCCCAAGCGTTTCACTCCGGACTGGACGTTTGGCATCCGCGATGACGAGTTGCAGAAGCTGGTCGATGCATTGCGCGGCAACGACAAGGTCGACGCCGTGGTGCTGCTGTCGCATAACGGCATGGATGTCGATTCAAAACTCGCCAGCCGCGTCAGCGGCATCGATGTCATTCTCGGCGGCCATACCCACGACGCCGTGCCGCAGCCGATTCCCGTCAGCAATGCCGGCGGCACCACGCTCGTGACCAACGCCGGCTCCAACGGAAAATTCCTGGGCGTGCTCGACCTCGATCTTGCAAAAGGCCGCGTCGGAGATGTGCGGTACCGGCTATTGCCGGTGTTTTCGGAATTGCTGAAGCCCGATCCGGCAATGCAAGCATTGATCGAACGGGTTCGGGCGCCGCATGCGACCGGCTATGCGGAAAAGATCGCGGCCGCCGACCGCCTGCTCTATCGCCGCGGCAATTTCAACGGCACCATGGATCAATTGATCTGCGAGGCGTTGCGCACCGAATTCGACGCGGAGATCGCGCTGTCGCCGGGTTTCCGCTGGGGCACCAGCGTGCTGCCGGGTCAGCCGGTGACCATGGAAGACGTGTTCTCCGGGACCGCCGTCACCTATCCGGAAACCTACATCCAGACCATGACCGGCGCCCAGATCAAGGACATCCTCGAAGATGTCTGCGACAATCTGTTCAATTCCGACCCGTATTATCAGCAGGGCGGCGATATGGTGCGGGTCGGTGGCATGGCTTACACCTGCGCGCCAGCCGAAGCTCTCGGGCGCCGCATTTCGGGTTTGAAACTGGATAACGGCCGTCCTGTCGAGGCCGGCAAGAGCTACAAGGTGGCGGGCTGGGCCTCCGTCAACGAGCAGAAGGGCGCACCGGTGTGGGATGTGTTTGTGAAGCATTTGCGCGCGAGAAAAATGTCGGGTCAGCAGGGTAGCGGCGTTACGCTGCAAGGCGTTGCCGATAACCCCGGAATCGCGGGACAGGGATGAAAAAGATGGCGGCACATGGGCGTTTGAAAGGCGGCGCCCTCGCCTGCGCAATGCTGGCGCTGATGGTGACGTTGCCGGTTGTCGTCAGGGCGCAACCAGCACCATTGCCGGACAAGCCGTTCGCCGAGCATCGCCTCGCGTTGCAGCTTTCGGACAATGATCCGAAAAAGGAAGGCCTCATCATCAGTATCGCCAACAATCTGCTGAAGGCTTACGATCCCGACAAGATCGCCATCGAAGTGGTCACCTTCGGACCCGGCATCGACCTGCTGCGTCCGGAAAATCCCAACCGGCAGCGCGTCGAAAGCCTGATCGCGCAGGGCGTGAAGTTCGACGTCTGCCTGAACACCGTCGATAGCCTTGAGCGCGAAACCGGCAAGCGCCCGGCGATCATTCCGCTCGCGATCCCGGTGCAGGTCGGCGTCGCGCAGATCCTGGCGCTGACCGAAAACGGCTTTACTCTGGTTCGTCCTTAAGGAGATCGATATGGGTGTCATCATTCGTCTGGCGATTGCTGGATTGTTGTCCCTGCCGCTCGGCTCGGGCAGTTTTGCCGCCGATTCCAAATCGCATCGCGTGTCCATCCAGGTCGATCAGAACGATCCGCAGGTGATGAATCTCGCGCTCAACAACGCCAGCAACGTGATCGAATATTACCGCGGCAAGAACGAGGACGTCGATGTCAATATCGTCACCTATGGTCCCGGCCTGCACATGCTGCGCGACGATACCTCGCCAGTGAAGGATCGCATCAAGCGCCTCAAGGAACTGGCGTTTCCCGGGAAGATCCAGTTTTCGGCGTGCAACAACACCAAGCAGAACATGGAGAAGGCCGAGGGCAAGACGGTGCCGATCATATCCGATGCCACGCTCGTTCCATCCGGCGTTGTCAGGCTGATGGAGCTACAGGAACAAGGCTGGAGCTACGTTCGGCCGTGACGTCGCAAAATGTTTCTTACGTCGTCCGGGCGAAAGCCGGGACCGATAACCGCCGGAGGTTCGATTTGGCGACGATGGCGAGGTCTGCGATAAAAACAAACATCGGTGGTTATAGATCCCCGCTTTCGCGGGGACGACGAATTGTGTTTGTCGCGCTCGCTTTATTCTGTACGCAAGCGAGCGCGGGTGACGATGCACTCGTGACTTACAAATCACTGTCGCCCGAAGTGGCGCTCGAAGCCGCGCAGACGGCGCTGAAGAAGTGCCGAGAAAACGGTTTTCAGATTGCCGTGGTGGTGGTCGATCGATTCGGCCAACCGCAGGCGCTATTGCGTGACCGCTACGCCGGCCTGCCCGCCGCCGAGATCGCGACCGCCAAGGCCTATACCGCGTTGAGCTTCCGCCGCAGCACCGCGGAACTGGCAAAAATGGTGCGCGACGGCCAGATCGATGCCGGTCTGGCGCGGATGCCGCGCATCGCGATGCTGGCCGGCGGTCTGGTGATCGAAACCGGCGGCACGCTGCTCGGCGGCATCGGCGTATCCGGCGCGCCCGGCGGCGACAAGGACGAGGAATGCGCCAAGGCTGGAATCGATACGGTGAGAGACAAGATTGATTTTTAGGAAAACGCAGGCGCCATGATCTTTCGCCAACTGTTCGACAGCGCATCGGGGACCTACAGCTATCTGCTGGCGAGCCGCGCCGGCGGCGAGGCGCTGATCCTCGATCCGGTACTGGAGAAGGTCGACCGCTATTGTCAGCTGCTGCGCGAACTCGATTTAAGACTGGTAAAGGCTGTAGACAGTCACCTTCATGCCGATCACGTCACCGGCCTCGGCGAATTGCGGGACCGCACCCATTGCGTCACCATCATGGGCGAGCAGAGCAAGGCCGACGTAGTCGCCATGCGGGTCGGCGACGGCGACAAGGTGATGATCGAGGGGCTCAGCCTCGACGTGATCTACACGCCCGGCCATACCGACGATTCCTACAGCTATTTGATGGCCGATCGCGTCTTCACCGGCGATACGTTGCTGATCCGCGGCACCGGCCGCACCGATTTCCAGAACGGCAGCGCGCGGGCGCAATATGATTCGATTTTTAACCGGCTGCTGAAGCTGCCCGATGAAACCATGGTTTTTCCCGCGCATGACTACAAGGGCGACACCGTCTCCACCATTGGCGAGGAAAAACGCTTCAATCCGCGGCTGCAGGTACGCTCAGTGGATGAATATGTCGAGTTGATGAACAATCTGAAGCTGCCGAATCCGAAACTGATGGACGTGGTGTTGCCCGCCAACATGCATGTCGGTCTGCATCAGGACGATCTCGCAAAGCAGGGGTTGGCGCTCAGCGCCCGCGACGCGATCGGACGGCTCGGGCAACCGGACATCCTGCTGGTCGATCTGCGCGAAAACGCCGAGCGCGCCAAGCACGGCATGCTGTCCGGCGCGCTGCACGCGCCGTATCCAGCCATCGAAGAAAGCTTAAGGCCGGGCGGCATGCTGCGCGAGGTTGCCGCGGCGACCGGGCGCCGCATTGTGTTCTTCTGTGCGTTCGGCGAACGCTCGGCGATGGCGGTTAAGGCCGCCAAGGATGCCGGGCTGGCGAACACCGCGCATATCGAGGGCGGCATCGATGCGTGGAAGAAAGCCGGCGGCCCGGTGGTGGCAGGTTAAATTCCAGTCGTCATGCCGGGCCTCGTGCCGGGCATCCACGTCTTGACAATATCGCAAACAACAAAGACGTGGATGGCCGGGACAAGCCCACCACGACGAGATGACTTTAGCGTTCGACCCGCTCAAGTTCCGCAATCAGCAAATCCAGTGCGTCCGCCAGCATGACGCCGCCGCACACCGTGAGCCGATCCGGAATCACGATGCGTTTCGACGGCGGATAGAACCGCTCCAGCGCCGGATGCAGCAGAAAAGCGCGGCCGTCATCCTCGGCAGTATCCCCGGCATCTGACACCACGATGAAATCAGGCTTTAGATTCACGATTGACTCCAGCGATGCGAACCCGCCGAAGGCAACGCCGAGTTCGCCCGCCGCATTGAACAGGCCCGCCTCGGTCAGCAGTGAACTGAGCAGACTTTCGCTGCCGGAAACCCAGCCGCGCCGCGACAATGGCAAGACCCGATAGCCCTTATGCGCGACCGCCTGACGGGCGCGCGCGATCGCGGCATCGAGCTTCTCGATCTCGGCTGCCGCGCGCTCCGGATGCCGCACGATCTCCCCCATCTCGCGAATCTGGTCCTTGACCTCGTCGAGCGAGCGCGGAACGCCGAACTCGGCGAGGTGAAGTCCTTTCGCCTTCAGAAGCTCGCGCGTTGCGCGCTTGTCGAACAGGCTCGCGGCCACGACATCCGGCTTGAGCGCAAGAATGTCCTCGGCGGCGCCCGACAGCATGCGGTATCTTCGCGCATCCTCCACTCCCCAGGACTGCATCCGGTCACGCGAATAGCGGCTGAGGCCGAGGATTTGTCCGGGGTCCGCCAAAGTCAGCAGCAGCTGATCAGTGCAGACATTCATCGACGCAATGCCTGGCAATTCCGCGGTCGCCGCGCCATTTCCGGCCATCGCAGCAGCTGCGCAGACCGTGGCGGCAGACAAAAATCTCCATCGCCTTCTCATATTCCAACCCACGGTACGATCACCGTTTCGCGCTGATGTTCTGCACGATAGGCGCTGATCCGGAATACCTCGTTCATGACTTTCTCCGACAAAGCCTCGGCAGGTGCGCCCTGCGAGACCAGGCTGCCGTCCGACAGCACCAGAACCCTGTCCGCGAACCGCGCAGCAAGGCCGAGATCGTGCGTCACCACAATCACCAGCATGCCGCCGTCAGCGGCGTTGCGCAGGTTTGTCATGACGTCGATCTGGTAGCGCGGATCGAGCGAGGCGGTCGGCTCATCAGCCAGCATCACCGGCGCCTCCACAGCGAGCACCCGGGCCAGCGCGACGCGGCTGCGCTCGCCGCCGGACAGCTCGGTGACGCGGCGGTCGCTCAATCCCGCTACATCTGTTGCCTGCATGGCTCGCTGCACCGCCTCGGTATCTTTTGGAGTCAGCCGCGACGGATCGGTGGCACCGTGCGGAATGCGGCCAAGCGCCACGATATCGCGCACCGGCAGCGGCCAGTGCACCACATGCCCCTGCGGCAGATAGGCGAAGCGTCGCGCCCGCGCGCTCAAGCGTAGCGACGACAGCTGTTCGCCGCCGACACGGACCTCGCCTTGCGACGGCTGCAACCCCGCCAGCGCGCGCAGCAGCGTGGTCTTGCCGGCGCCGTTCGGTCCTACCAGCGCCACCAGAACTCCTGATGAAAGGGACAGCGAAACGTCGCGCAGCACGGCGCGGCCGCCGAGTGTCACGCCGAGGTTTTGCGCGGTGAGAAGCGCGTTCCCGGTCATGCGACGCCTCCGCCGAGGGCGCGGCGCTCGCGCATGATCAGATATAGAAAGAACGGCACCCCGATGATCGAGGTCAGCACGCCGACCTTGATATCGCTGCTCGATGGAATGATGCGCACGGCAATGTCGGCGGCAAGCAGCAGCGCCGCGCCTGTGAGCGCGCTCGGCACCAGCAGGCGTGCCGGATCATGTCCGATCAACGGCCGCATCAAATGCGGGGCGACCAAGCCGATAAAACCGATGGTGCCGGTAACCGCCACCGCGCCCCCGACCCCGAGCGCGACGCCAATGATCACCAATAGCCGCAGCCGGCCGACATCGATGCCGAGGCTTTGCGCCGTTTCCTCGCCGAGCGTGAGCGCGCGAAAAGCGTTGCGCTGGCTCATCAGGACGATCGCGCCCGCAGCGATGAACGGCAGCGCGAGCAGGACATGCCGGAAACTGCGGTCTTCCAGCGAACCCAGCAGCCAGAATGCGATCTCGAGCACCACGAACGGATTGCTCGACAGGTTCATCACCAGCGCCGTCATGGCGCCGGCGAGGCTGGAGATTGCGAGCCCCGCCAGGATGAGAAGCAAGAGGCCTGCGTTGCGGCCCGCGATGCTCAGCAGCACAAACACCGAGGCGAACGCCATCATAATGGCCGCGACCGGCAGTGCCCAGGATCGCACATCCGCGAGCCCGAGCGAGATCACCAGCACGGCGCCAAGGGCGGCCGATTGCGGCGCGCCGAACAGCGAGGGTGACGCCAGCGGGTTGCGCAGCAGCCCCTGCAGCGCCGCGCCGGACAGTCCGAGAATGGCGCCGATTGCCAGTCCGAGAATGACCCGCGGCAGGCGAATTTCCCGCACGATGATCTGCTGCACGTCGGTGCCGCCGCCAAACAGTCCATTAATGACGGTGAGTGGCGACAGCCGCACTGGGCCGATCCCGAGCGAGATCAGTGCGAACAGCACAACGGCGGCGACCAGCGCAACGCTGACGCCCAAGCGCCGCTGCGCCGCGCTTTCACTCGCAAGCATGAGGCTTTCAACAGTCATCCCGGTGCAAGCTCGTCCCTGTCGCTTCTGATGCGTCATACGCGGGCTTGACCCGCGTATCCATCCATCTTTGCAAGCGTCTTGCGAAGAAAAATGGATAGCGGTCATCCCGATCATGTCGGCGACGGGCGCCCGGCCATAATGGCTCGAAGCAAGAATCCTCCAGCGTTGCTTTTCTGGCACAGTCTTAGACAAAACGCTGGGGTGCAGGCCGCCTGATTGACTCCGGAGCGGGGCATGGTCCTTACTAAGTGTGACGGTTCCCTTCTTTGGGGATCAAAAGGGAATGCGGTGCGGGGAAATTTCCCCAATGCCGCGGCTGCCCCCGCAACTGTAAGCGGTGAATCTTTCGTCAAGTGCCACTGGGAATCTCGGTCCTGGGAAGGCGGCGAAGGGTAACGACCCGCGAGCCAGGAGACCTGCCGTCAGCCGTGGTCACACGCGAAGATGTCGGTCGGGGAGTACAGACATTAGCTTCACGGGCGTGCTGAAAAGCACATCGGTGGGACTTGGTTCGCTGTGACGTGCCACTGACGTCATACCGAGGTTGAACCATGTCTTCCATCATTCCTGCCGCAAAGCGGCGATGCAGCTATCTGCTTGCTTCAAGCTTTCTCGTCCCGGTCTTCTCTTTAAGCATCTCCGCCGCCAATGCGCAGCAGACCGTGTCTGCCGAACCCTTGCCCGCCATCGAAGTCAATCCGCCGAAGCCGGTAGACCGGAATCGCCTAGAACCTTCATCCGAATGGGCTTCGCGTCTTGGCCGCGTCACCCGCGCCCCATCGTCGCAAACGACACCCGCGGCGCGGCCATCGGCCGGGCCCGCGCCTGTTGCCACGATGGCGGTCCCGCACATCCTGGCCGGGGCTTCCACGACGATCATCACCTCGGAAGAGATCGCGCATTCGCCCGCTCAAACCCTGCAGGAGACCATCGCGCAGGTACCAGGCGTACAGCTGACATCGCTGTTCGGCGGCGTGAACGGCGCGCAAACCACCGTCGACCTCAGAGGCTTCGGCGCGACTGCTGTCTCCAATACCCTGATCCTCATCAATGGCCGCAGGGTGAACGACATCGATATGCAGGGCGTGGACCTCTCCACGATTCCGCGCGATTCGATCCAGCGTATTGAAATCACCAAGGGCAACAGCGGTGCCGTGCTCTATGGCGACAACGCCATGGGCGGCGTCATCAATATCGTCACCAAGACGGGAGTGACGGGCCCGCCGCTGGCCGCGCGCATCGAGGTCGGCGGCGGATCCTTCGGCCAACGCCAGGTCGCAGCGTCGGCTTCCGCCAATACAGGACCGTGGTCAACGTCGTTCTACGGCAACCAGATCAACTCCGACGGATATCGGGCCAACAACAAGCTCGAGCAGCGCAATGCCGTCGGCGATATTCGCTACACGACGTCCGATCTCACGGCTTACCTGACGTTGTTCGGCGACGATGTGCGCCTTGGACTCCCCGGCGCCAGGCTGGTCGACCGGTCCATCGGCGTCAATCAGCTCGTCACCGACCGCAAGGGCGCGGCTACGCCGTTCGATCAAGCCGAAAAGCAGGGCGCCAACGCCACCGCCGGCTTCATCAAATCGCTAGGCTACGGCGTTGACCTGATCGTCGACGGCGGCGTGCGCGACAAGAAGCAGCAGGGCAGTTTCTTCGGCGGCGTGCCGCTGTCGACGTTCAACTACACTTATGTCGACGCGAAGCTGCAGACGTGGTCGCTGACACCGCGCTTCAGCATCAAGAATGTCATATTCGGCATGCCCTCGAACATCCTGACCGGCATCGATTTCTACGACGCGACCTTCCATCAGAATCGAGGCGCCTTCATCGGCGCACCGCCAATTCATATGTACGACCTGTCGCAGCAAACCGTCGCCGCCTATTGGCAGCAGACCATCGGCATCCTGCCGACCACCGACTTCTCCTACGGCGGAAGGGTCCAGCACTTCACCCTCGCCGCGAGAGACAGGCTGGACCCGACCGCGCCGAACTATTTCGGCGACGCCCAGGCCATGCCGCTCGACACCGGGGAGACCCAGCACGCGCTGCATATCGGCCTCGAGCATCGCTTCAACGACGTCTTCTCCGTATTCGGTCGCGCGGCCCATGCGTTCCGCACGCCGAATGTCGATGAGCGGGTCTCCTCGGGACCTGCGTTCGACCCCGCCACCTTCATCGCTATTCCAGGAGCCTTCACGCTGAAGACCCAAACGTCCAACGATATCGAAGGGGGTTTTCGCATCAAAGCCGGCGCGTTCGCGTTGCAATCCAGCATCTACGACATGGAGCTCACCAACGAGATCATGTTCAATCCGGTGGGCTTCTTCAACTATAACCTCGATCCGACCCGCCGCTACGGCTCCGAGACCAGCGCAACATTCCGCGCCAGCGACAGCGTGCTGCTGCGCGGCGGTTTCGCGCTTACCCGCGCGGTGTTCCGCGAAGGTCCGTTCGCGGGCAACGACGTTCCGCTGGTGTCGCGTTACACGGCGAGCGGCGGCGTAACCTGGAATGCCTGGCAGAAATACCTCGTGGTCGATGCGACGGTGCGCTACTGGAGCAGCCGCCGCATGGACAACGATCAGCCCAACACCCAGCCGCTGATTCCGGCCAACGCCACGGTAGATTTCAAGCTCAGCGGCGAAGTCGACAGGTACTTCTGGTCGGTCAGCGTCAATAACGTGTTCAACGCGCTGTACTACGACTACGCCATCGCCAGCGCGTTCACGCCCGACCGGTTCAACGCCTATCCGCTTCCAGGCAGGACGTTCTGGGTCAAGGCGGGCGCTACGTTCTGAACGGCAGCCCCGGCTTGTTCCGGCCACGCGAGGCGGTATTCTCCCCCGGCTGAACGCCAGGGGAGAATGCCGATCAATGGTCACGCAAAGCGCGGCGATCGATTTGCTGCACGCGCAAATCGCCGATACCGACACCCAATGGAGCCTCGGCACCTTCGGCGGCATCGCCGAATTCTCGCGCGACCGCGGCGAGGAGGTGCGCCTGACGCAATCGGCAACGGGCGCTGCGGCCGTCACCGCGCGGGGCGGCATCGCTATTGAACTCTCCGATGCTTGCCGGCCATTCGCTTTCGAATGCATCACCCGCTCGAGCTGGAGCCAACGAGTAGCCCTCTGTCTGCCGGCCTCCGATTGCGCGATGAACCGGCGCACGGTGTTGACCGAGCTCGACGCTGATGGCGAAGCCTTGCAGCCGGAACACCGCGGATCGACCCTGTTCGACCTCGGCCTCGGCGCGCTGCAGGCGGACCTGTGCGTGCGGATCGACGACCACAATATGGTGGCACAGTTACGCAGCCATTGCGGGCGTTCCGTGTTCGACCCGGCGAATACCGCGATGGGCCTGCTGCTTGAAACAAGCCCGCATCGGGTTTTCATCAGCCGGATCGGCCGGATCGAGGTATATCAGGCGATTCCGCCGACGTCGGGCAAAAGTCCGGACGGGCCGCACACGCATGTTCTGCCGAAACTTTTGAAAAGCGGCCGAACCCATGCCGCCACCGAGCCGATCCCCGACGGGTGGATTCCCTGCGCGCATCTTTATCCCCGGCATCCGGTCAGCGACGGAGGAGATTTGTTCGACGTCGCGTGCCATGATTCGTTTCAGCGCATGATCGAGCGTTTTGGACTTCCCCATTGTCTTGCGATCAAACGCCACGTGGCGGACGCGATCGGATCCGGCCAGCCGCCCTCGAACCTCACCATCACGTTGGATCGCCATAGCCGCACCGGAGTGCGCATCGCATTGCGGCAATTAAAAGCTGCGGGAACGGCCTCACCCCTGTTGAAGGCATGGCTGGCGGAATTCGACGACGCTGTTGTCGAGGATGACGCGGATGAAGCCGTCCTCCGGCACGCGCCCAGATAGGCGGTGCGAACGTTAACTGCTTCAGGTTTTCCGGACCAGGCGCCCTCAAACAGGCCGTTTTTGTCGTCTGAAACATGGTATCAATGGCGCACCATCAGCCTTGTCACGATGCTGCCCAGCGAATTTGAGGTGCTTTATGGACGATGAACCGAAAACCGCCGCCGAGATGAAGGAGATCCGGCTCAGCAGAAAACGCGCCCAGGATGCCGAAGGCATCAAGGCGATGGCCGATATCGCCGCCGCGGACATCGCGATTCGCAAGCGGACCGCCAACCTGCGCGCGATCCGGCTGGCGAAGGAAGCCGCCGACCGGGCCAATCCGGTCGAAGCAAAAATCACGCCCAAGAAAAAGAAAACAACCTGACATGACAAAAGACGAGCGCCACCGCGCCGAGGCCCGTTTCAACAAGGCGGCAAAAGCAGCCGAGGATGCGAGGACGGGGAAAAAGGACCGCGATGCCAGCGCCAAAGCTGTGCTGGACAACATGGCCAGGCTGAAAGCCTTGCGCCTCGCGAAGGAAGCCGCCGAGCCCGCGCAGCCGGCCGCGGCGGCCAAGAAGCCGCGCGGTAAATCAGCGAAGCAATCGCGAGAAAAAGCGCCGGCCTTGAGGGACTGGCTGTCCAGTCAGCAAAGCGGAGGCCGCAGGACTTGACTTCTCAAACAGGCGCGGGCCATTCGATCATCGACCGCGTCTTGGTCGCGGCGTCGTAAACCTGCACCTGAAGCATCTGGTACTGGTTCTTCAACGCCATGCCCGCCTCTTCCGCGGCTTCCACCGTGGCGTGATGCGACTTGAAATGACCGTCCACGACCAGGGAATAGCCATCGGTCGGCGCCTTGTCGGCGCGCAATACCTTGCGGGGCTGCGGCTCTTCGATTTCCAGCTTGGGTTTCTTCACGCTTAACTCCGTGTTGCACAGGTTTGAATATCTTCGCCTCCCTTTACACCGAATGGCGGAAAAAGGCAGTGAAGATCGCGCATCTGACGGGTAATATGCCTGTCAATGTCGGTCAGATTGAGGTCAAAAACCATCAAGTCAGGACATAATATGGGCGGAACCAGCAAGAAGTCCCAGAAGGGCAAGACCGCGAAGGATGGCGGCAAGAAATCGCTGCCCAGAGCGGTCGAGGATGACGACGAGGAGGATGGCGACATGGCCACGCCCAAACGCGACCGCTACGGCGAAGACGATCAACCGCTGTGACATCATGCGTCGGCCCGGCTAAAATTTTCGCTCTCGATCAGCCGGATGCTGTCGATTCCAAGCAGATGCGCGCCCCAGCCCTTTTTCGATAGCGTGACCGCCAGCTTTGGATTGGCGAGCAAAGCGAGGGCGGTCATTGCAAGCGGCGCGGCGCTGACCCAGTCAGGGCATACTGGCGTCAGCTCCTCGAGACTTTCGGCAAAAGGTCCGCCTCGGGCAGCGACGCGAATGCACTCGCATAAAATCTCTCGCCGCGTAGCGCCCCGCGCTGCGCAACCAAGCAGCGCCTGCATAGCGAGATGGGTCCGCACACCTTCGCGGCCGTCCGGCATGGGCTCGGCAGTTTTTCCCTGCGAAATCCGTAACAGCAAATCCACCAGATCGAGGCCGGCCAAATACGCGCTCATCGGTTCGACCAGACGCGGGTTGCAATCGATAAAGAGGTGAGCGCCCTGCTCCGGCATGATGACGTCGACCGACAACGCGCCATGCCAGCAGAGCCGTTCCCCGATTGTTGCGACATCGGCCCGCAACGCTGGCCGCCGCACGCTTTGCTTGATCGCTTCCCCGCCACCGGCACCGGCGGCAATTTGCCGGTAGGCATGAAAGCCGAGCAGCTTGCCACGCGAAAATATCGCCTGGGCCTTCTCGGTCGCACCCGCCACCAGTTCCTGCACCAGCACCTCATCGGCAAATGCTTCGCCCGCATCGAGCTCCTGCAGCACATTCGACAGATCGGCGTCATTACGCACAAACCAAGTGCCGCGGCTCGCCGTGCCGACCGAGGTTTTGACGACGCTGGGCAAACGAGCGGCATCGCGTAATTCGCGCGGCGATGTCACGATATGCGTTGTCGGCTGCGGCAGCCGCAGTTCATCGAGCAACCGGCTGAAACCGTTCTTGCTGTGCGCGATGCGGTAGCTTTCGAAAGCGGGCAAGGATAGGCCGACGCGGCCTTCGAACCGCTGTTTTACGCGCGCGAACGCAAACCCCTGTTCGTGAATCGGAAGCAATACATCGAATCCCCGCTCCGCCAGCAGCTTCTCGACAAACGCCAGGTAGCCGGCCGGATCGTCGCGAAGGCCGGGACAGCGGTGAAATCTGCTGATGAAGCGCGAAAATCTGCCGAGGCAAACCGGTGAGGGATCGCAAACCTCGACGATATGTCCCTTAAGCCCCAGCATGGTGATGGCCTCGCGCGCGGACGTGCTGGAGCCTTCGGACAACAGCACCCGAAGCGGTTTTGAACCATGCGATGGATCTGCCATGCCGGCATCATTCCTGCCTCCGGCGTCGATCACAAGGGCTGCCATGCATCCGTATTCATAGACAAATAACCCGCAGACCCGATAGTTTCGGCCGGCCTTGCCGGGCCGTCAAATACGGGGTTTTCGTTCACATGGTCGATATACTGGCCGCGCCGCGTCAGACGAAGACGGATACCTCGCTGCGTACCCTGCTTGCGATTTCAACCGCGCATTGGGTCAGCCATTTTCATCTGTTCGTGCTGCCGATGCTGTTTCCTTTCCTGAAGGAACGACTCGGCGTCGGCTATATCGAGCTCGGCTTCGCGCTCACCGTATTCGCCGTCGTCTCGGGCCTGACCCAGGCCCCGGTGGGCTATCTTGGCGATCGCATCGGCGCCCGCAAGATCCTGCTGACAGGTCTCACCGTGGGCGGCTTGGCACTGATCATGCTCGGCCTGCATCTGAGCTATTTCTGGCTGATCGCCAGCGCCGTGCTCCTGGGCATTGCCAACAGCGTCTATCATCCGGCCGACTACGCGATCCTGTCCGCCCATATGGATGAAGCGCGCATGGGCCGCGCGTTCTCGATCCATACCTTCGCCGGATTCCTTGGCGGCGCCGTCGCACCCGCCATCGTCGCAGCCCTGGTCGCCATGACCGGCGGTCGCGGCGCGTTGATCGTAGCCGGGGCGGTAGGCCCGCTCGTCGCGCTGCTTTTGCTTGCCGCCGGCATTCCCGATGCCAGCGCCGCCAACCGCGGAGCCGATGGCGCAAAAGCGCCGCAGCAGAACGTTGTCACGCCGGCAATCATCCTGCTGACTGGCTTTTTCATGCTGCTCAGTCTTTCCACCGCCGGGATCGGCAATTTCGGCGTGGTCGCGCTGATGAACGGCTACGGCAACACATTTTCGACGGCCAATATCGCGCTGACGGCGCTGCTAGGCTGCAGCGCGGCCGGCGTGCTGGCGGGCGGCTTTCTCGCCGACCGGACCCATCGTCACGGACAGCTCGCCGCAGCGTGCTTCGCGCTTAATGCCGCCATTGTGCTGGTCATCGCGATATTCACGCTGCCGCCGGTGCCGCTCATCGGGGCCATGGCGAGCGCGGGATTTCTTGGCGGCGTAATCGCGCCATCCCGCGACATGCTGGTTCGCAATGCCGCGCCTCCGGGTGCGGCCGGTCGCGCCTTCGGCATCGTTTCAACCGGCTTCAACATCGGCGGCATTATCAGCCCGCTGTTGTTCGGCTGGATCATGGATCAGGATATGCCGCATTGGGTTTTCGGCGCCTCGGCCATATTCATGGCCCTCACCGTGTTGCTGGCGCTTGTCACCGACCGGAACCCACGCAGGACCATCGAGAAGATCGACGTCAGGCTTATGCAACCCTGAAGCTCAAACGCGGCGGTTGACTTGCGCCCGCGTGAACTCATGATACGCAGTAAATTCCGCCTCTAAATCAAATTGGAATGAAACGTCATGGCCGAACATCCGAACCTTGTGATCCGCGGCGGTACCATCGCCGATGGCTTTGGCGGGGAGTTGTTTGAAGCCGACGTCTTCATCAGCGACGACCGCATTGTGGAGGTCGGCAAGGTCTCGGCCAAGGGTGCGGAAGAGATCGATGCCAGGGGCAAACTGGTCACGCCGGGGTTCGTCGATCTGCATACCCACTATGACGGGCAGGTCACCTGGGCCAACGACATTTCGCCGTCGTCGCAGAATGGCGTAACCACGGCGATCATGGGCAATTGCGGGGTCGGTTTTGCGCCTTGCAAGCCGACCGATCACCAGCGTCTGATTCAGTTGATGGAAGGCGTCGAGGATATTCCGGAGCCGGTACTCACCGCCGGCATTCCATGGCAATGGGAGAGCTTTCCGGATTACATGGACTGGCTTTCGCAGCGGCCGTTCGACATGGATATTGGCGCCCAACTGCCTCATGCAGCTCTTCGCGTCTACGTCATGGGTGAACGTGGCGCGCGCCGCGATCCGGCCACGCCCGAGGATAACCGCGCGATGGCGGCGCTCGCCGGCGATGCGGTCCGTGCCGGCGCACTGGGCTTCTCGACCTCACGCACCCTCAATCATCGCACCTCGACCGGCGACTACACGCCGACGCTGAAGGCCGGCGAGGATGAGCTCACGGCAATTGCCGGCGCGATGCACAAGGTCGGCCGCAGCGTACTGCAATTCGTGCTGGACCAGGGCAGTATCCACGAAGACCTGCCGATGATGCTGCGGGTGGCGGAAAATACAAGGTGTCCGATTTCGTTCTCGGTCACCCAAGCCGACAAGGCGCCGCGGCGCTGGCGCCAGACCCTGGACAGCATCAACGAAGCCTCCGCGCGGGGGCTATCCATCACGGCCCAGATCGCCGCACGGCCGGTGGGGCTGTTGCTCGGGCTGGAGCTGTCGCGCAATCCGTTCCAGACCCATCCGAGCTACAAGGCCATCGCACATCTGCCGCTGGCGGAGCGTCTCAAGCGGCTGCACCAGCCGGATGTCCGCGCCGCGATCCTGAGCGAGACGGCGAGTTCGACCGACGACCCGCTGTTCTTCCGCCCCAACTACGACAAGATGTATCTGCTCGGCGATCCGCCGGACTATGAGCAGCCGTTGGAAAACGCGCTCGGCGCACAGGCGCGCCGCCAGGGGCGGCGACCGGAGGAATTGGCCTATGAGGCAATGCTCGCCGACGAAGGCCGCGGCATGCTCTACGTGCCGTTCCTGAACTATGCCGACGGCAATCTCGACGCCGTGCGCGAGATGCTCAGCGATCCTCATTCGGTGCCGGGCCTGAGCGACGGCGGCGCGCATTGCGGCATCATCTGCGACGCCAGTTTTCCGACCTATCTGTTGACGCACTGGACTCGCGACCGCAGCCGCGGCGAAAAACTGTCGATCCCATTTGTGGTCGCGGCGCAGTCGCGCAAGACCGCGCTGTCGGTCGGACTGGGCGACCGCGGCGTGCTCGCGCCCGGTTACAAGGCGGACGTCAACATCATCGACTACGACAGGCTGCATATGCACCCGCCGAAGGTTCATTACGATCTCCCGGTCGGTGGACGCCGCCTGCTGCAGCAGATCGACGGCTATGACGCGACTATCGTCTCCGGTGTGGTGACGCAGCGTGCCGGCAAAGCGACCGGCGCGCGCCCCGGCCGTCTGGTGCGCGGCGCGCGCGAGGGTGCAAAAGAGTTCGGCGCGGCTGCCGGGTAGCCCAAAACCGCCCCGCCTCTCTTCACCTCTCCCGCAGGGAGAGGTCAGCTCGCATCGAAAGATGCGAGGTGGGTGAGGGGTTAAGGTCCCTCGTTAATCCGTAACCCCTCACCCGGATTGCATCGCAATCCGACCTCTCCCTTCGGGAGAGGTGAGGAAGCGCAACGGCCGTAGGAGTTCAAGCCGAAGCAGGCCGGTGCGCGCGCAGGAAGGAATGGATCTGGCGTACCGCCAGCGGAATCCGCTCCTTCGGCTCCTTCCACGGGAACATGCTCACCTCGGCCTTCGGCGCCAGCATCGCCGCTTCCATGGCGACGGCGTAGGGATGCGCGGGGATATCGTCCGGCAGGATCAGTACCGGCGTCTGGCAATTGCGCACGAAGTCCCGCGTCACGGTGAATACGAAGTCCGGATTGGTGCGGTACATTTTGGTCAGGAATTTATCGACCATCTCTATGGTGATATCGGGCCGGCGCTTGACCAGTTCCGGACCCCAGCCCTTCATGTTGTTCTCGTAGAACAAATCGCGCATCTCCGGTCGCGACCCGCTGGGCTGCGCCAGCACAGCAGCGACGATGCGATCGGGCGCCCGCCGCAACAGGTTCCAGATGAAGGGACCGCCGATGCAGAAGCCCAGCACCATGAACTTGTCGATGCCGAGATGATCCATCAGACCGAGGTGGTCGTCGGTATATGCATCCCATGGCCGGTCGACCTCGAGCGGGCCGGTGGACTGACCGGCATAGGCGTTGCGCAGGTCGGACGCGATGCAACGGTATTCCGCCTTGAACTCGTCGATCGCGTTGAAGGGATGACTGCTGCCTTTGAGGCCGGAGATCGTCGAGTTTAATCCGCCGCCCGCGATCAGCAGCAATGGAAATCCGGAACCGGCCTCCTCGAAATGGATGCGAACGCCCCCTTTCTCGAAAACGCTCATTGCAGTTCCTCCTTGTCCGGCAGCTTGCGCGAACACGCGCGGCGCGGCCGCCATCGCCGTCGCCGCAGCGCCCGTTGTCAGTATGTTACGTCTGATCGGATCCATCATCCGCGCTCTCCTCGTCAAGGTCTAAGCGAATCTCGGCTCCGGCTTCTGCAGTAACAAGCGCGCGCGCTCGGTGTTCGGCCACAGCAGCAGCAACCCGAGCAATCCCGATGCGATCAGAATCACGGCGTTGATGGTAAAGCCGTTGAGATAACCCTCCATCGGCGTCGCGGCGTTTTGGATCACCTTGCCCATCACATACGGTGCGATGATGCCCGCCAGCGTGAAGATCGCGCCATAGATCGCGATCACGGCGCCGCGCTGCGATACCGGCGTGAATTCGCCAAGCATCGGCGGACAGACCACATAGATCGCTCCGCAAAGGCCCGAACCGAACACGAGCAGGGCAATCTGCAGACCCGCTCCCTGAACGTAGGGCATGGCAGCCAGGATAAGCCCGCCGACAATCAACGGCGCCGCGCCGAGCACCCCGCGCGCGCCGCGCGTGGAAAATCCGCGCGTCAGCATCACCTGCGAAATCCACCCCGTCAGCAGCACGATGGCCGCGCCGAACACCCATGGCAGGACCGAAATCAAGCCGGCGTCCTTTTGCGAGAAACCGAGACCTTTTATGATGAACGGCGTGAACCAGGTGAGGCCCAGCGACAGCGCCCAATAGGCGCCGAAGGTCGCGGCGCAGCAACCGATGAAGGTCCGCGACGTCAGCAGTTGAAAATACGGGACGCGGGGATCGGCCGCAGCCATCGCCACCGTTTGCACCAACGGGCCTTCCTTGCCCAGCACCAGCCACGCCGCCACCCACATCAGGCCGACCACGCCGAGCGCGCCGAAGGCATAGTGCCAGGAGTGATTGACGATGATCCAATTCAACGCTGGCACTGCGAGGATCACGCCTAAAGCCGACCCTTGGGATAGAATCGCCGTCGGCAGGGTCCTTTTCTCGTCGGGAAACCATTTGTAGATCGCGTGCGCCGCAACCGAAAAAGCGGGCCCCTCGCCGGCCCCGAGAATCACGCGGCAAATCAAGAGTGTGGTGAAACCGACCTCGCCGACCATGGGAAATTGCGTCAGCGCCCAAACGGCGGCGAGTGCGAGAAGCACCCATCGCGTATCGACGCGGTTGACGATGAAGCCGACCACAATGGCCGAGATGGAAAACAGGAAGAAGAACGAGGAGCCGAGCAGGCCGAATTGTTCGGGCTCCAGTTTCAGCTCGGTCATGATCGGCACGCCAGCAAGGCCGACCACGATCTTGTCCGCGAAATTCACCAGCATAAATAGAAACAGGAGGAACGTGATTTTCCATGCGCCTTTTGGCGTCGGCTGCGCGGTCATGATCGAACCCCCAAAACTCGCTTTTTTCTGCTTGGCGGCTCTGTGACCGAGCCTGTCACAATGCTACCCGTTGCATCGGCGCAAATGCAATCGTGCATTTTGCCATTAACGCCAAGGATGTTCGGGCCGCGTCGATATGCTGGACTGCAACATGAGGAGTTTATGATGGCCGAAACCAGTCGTCGCTGCCGCTCGCACGTCATCGGCATTCTTGGCGGCCTTGCCCTGGTTGCGGGCGGGGCCATCGTTTCCGCAACAGCCCAGGATTCCACAACGCCGGACTATCAAGCCATCGTAGCCTCACCCGACCGCAGCGGTGCCGACCGGCAAACTGACAAGCGCCGCGAGCCGGTCAAGATGCTCGCCTTCACCGGCGTCAAGACCGGGATGAAGGTGCTCGATATGGAAGCCGGCGCCGGCTACAGCACGGAATTGCTGGCGCGCGCCGTCGGTCCCGATGGCGTGGTCTACGCGCAGGATTCGGCGGCCGTGATCGAGCGCTTCGTCAAGGACAAGTTCGACATTCGCGCGCAATCGCCCGCCATGAAAAACGTCGTGCATGTGATCCGCGATTTCGACGACCCGATTCCACCCGACGTGAAGGCCCTGGATTTGATTACATTCTTCTTCGCCTATCACGATGTGACCTACATGGCGGTCGATCGCGCCGAAATGAACCGCAAGATGTTCGCGGCGCTGAAGCCCGGCGGCTTTCTGATCATCGCCGATCATTCGGCGCGTCCCGGCGACGGCATCACCGTAGCCAGGACACTGCATCGCATAGAGGAAAGTGTGCTGCGCGGGGAAATCGAGGCCGCCGGTTTCAAGCTTGTCGACGAAGGCAACTTCCTGCGCCATCCCGAGGATCCGCGCGATGCCGCGGTGTTCCGCCCGCAAGTGCCGGTCGATGAATTCGTGCTGAAGTATCAGAAGCCTTTTTGAGGGATCTCGCGTGGCGGCCGGCGGACCGATCATGCTGAGCATCCGGAATCTGACCAAATCCTACCGCTCGGCCGGAGAGCAGGTAGCGGTGCTGCGCGGCGTGCATCTTGACATTGCCGCCGGCGAAAGCGTCGCGCTGACCGGCGAATCCGGCAGCGGCAAAAGCACGCTGCTGCATCTGATCGCCGGCCTCGATCATGCCGACAGCGGCGAGATCCGGCTCGGCGAGACGCTAGTCTCGGGACTGTCCGACGCCGGCCGCGCTGCGTTGCGGCGCGATCGGCTTGGGCTGGTGTTTCAGCAATTCAACCTGATCCCGAGCCTCAACGTTGCCGATAACCTCGCGTTTCAGTCGCGCATCGCCGGGCGTACCGACCCGCCCTGGCAGGCGGAGCTTGTGAGACGTCTCGGGCTGGGCGCTTTATTGAAGCGTTATCCCGAGCAACTGTCCGGCGGTCAGCAGCAACGCGTCGCCATCGGCCGCGCGCTGGCGACAAGACCGCTGCTGCTGCTTGCCGACGAGCCCACCGGAAATCTCGACGAGGCGACCGCGGACGAGGTTCTCTGTCTCGCCCGGGATCTAGTCGGCCAAACTGGATGCGGTTTCCTGATGGTCACCCACAGCATGCGTCTTGCCGCGACGCTGGATCGGCAGGTTCGCCTCCATGCGGGGGTGATCACATGAACCGTGCGATCTGGATCTTCAAAGTGTTGCTGAGCCACTGGCGGCGGCATCCGATGCAGCTTGCGACATTGCTGGTCGGGCTGATCTCGGCAACGGCGCTATGGAGCGGCGTGCAGGCGCTGAACCAGCAGGCGCGCTTGAGCTATGATCGCGCGGCGGCGACATTCGGCGGCGCACGCACCGCGACGCTGGTCGCAGGCGAGGGTGCAACATTCCCGCAGCAACTCTTTGTCGATCTGCGTCGGGCCGGCTGGCCGGTATCTCCGGTTCTTGAAGGTCGCGTCCAGATCGGTGGACGTTCGTTCCGGCTGTTGGGTATCGAGCCGGTCACGCTACCTGCCGAAGCGGGGAATACACCGGCGATCGGAAGGGGCGGCCTGCAATCCTTTGTCTTGCCGCCGGGCGAAACGCTGGCGGCACCGGAGACCTTGTCCGATCTCAAGCAAGCGGAAGGCGGGAGGCCGATGATCGGTGCAATCGCGATGCCGCCGCTTAAGGTAGCGGCACAGCTCGTGCCCGGCGTTTTGGTGGTCGATATCGGGTACGCCCAGCGCTTGTTGAAACTGCCGGATCGGATTTCCCGGCTGTTGGTCGGGAAGACCAAAGCCAGCCGCGCGCCGCTCGAAGCGGTGGTTGGCGACAAACTCCGCCTGGTCGAACCTGATGCGGAAAGCGATCTCGAACGGCTTACCGACAGCTTTCATCTTAACCTGACTGCGTTCGGCCTGTTGTCGTTTCTGGTCGGGCTGTTCATCGTCAATTCCGCTATCGGCCTTGCCTTCGAGCAGCGGTTGCCGATGCTGCGCACCTTGCGCGCCTGCGGGGCTTCGTCGCGTATGATGGCTACGATGCTGCTGATCGAACTGGTATCGCTAGCCCTGCTCGCGGGTCTGGTCGGATTGATCTGCGGCTATCTGATCGCGGCATCCTTGCTGCCCGATGTCGCGGCATCCCTGCGCGGACTCTACGGCGCCCAGATTCCCGGACAGCTGACGCTCAAACCTGAATGGTGGGCCGCAGGTCTCGCGATCAGCGTGCTGGGTGCCTTGGCGGCGGCGGCGACAAGCCTTGCGAAGGCGATTCGCCTTCCCCTGCTCGCCGCGGCCCAGCCCTTCGCCTGGCAACAGGCACAGCACCGATGGCTGTCTTTGCAGGGCGCGCTTGCGCTCCTCGTATTTGTCGCTGCGGCTGCGTTTATCCGGTTCGGCGATTCGCTGCTCTCGGGATTTGCCGTGCTGGCAGCCTTACTGCTCGGCGCGGCGCTCGGCCTGCCCGTCGTGCTGGGTTTTGCGCTTTCTCTCGGCCAGCGCAGCGCGCGCCGCCCGCTTGCAGCGTGGTTCTGGGCCGACAGCCGGCAGCAATTGTCCGGATTGTCGCTGGCCTTGATGGCGCTGCTGCTGGCGCTGGCGGTCAATGTCGGCGTCAGCACGATGGTTGAAAGTTTCAGCAAGACCTTCACCGGCTGGCTTGATGGGCGGCTGGCCGCAGACATCTACCTCAATGCCTCCGACCACGCGCAGGCGACGGAGATCAAGGCCTGGCTGCAGCGGCGTCCGGAAGTAGATGCGGTGCTCCCCGGCGCAAGGGCGGATGTTGAGATCGACGGCTGGCCGGTAGAAATTCTCGGCTTCGCCGATCACGCCACCTATCGGGATCACTGGCCGCTGCTGCAGTCCACTGCCGACGTCTGGGACCGGGTGCGCAACGGCGACGCCGCGCTGATCAGCGAGCAGCTTTCACGGCGCGCCAAACTTGGTCTTGGCGACCGCATTCAAGCACCGGCTCCGGCGGCAGACTGGCCGCTGCAGATTGTCGGGATCTATGCCGACTACGGCAACCCGAAAGGTCAGGTCGGCGTCAATATCGATGCGATGCTCCGATATTTTCCCGAAATACCTCAAACCAGAATGGGCCTGCGTGTCGCGCCCGCCGCGGTGCCCGCGCTGATCGCGGAACTTCAGACCCAATTCAACCTCGACGGCCGCAATGTGGCGGATCAGGCGACGCTGAAGGCGGAGTCGACCCGGATTTTCAATCGCACCTTTGCCGTCACCGCGGCGTTGAATGCTTTCACCCTCGGCGTCGCCGGCGTTGCATTGCTGACCAGCCTGCTGACGCTCAGCAATTCGCGTCTGCCGCAGCTGGCGCCGCTGTGGGCGATCGGGATCACGCGGCGACGGCTTGCGCTTCTGGAGCTTCTAAAGACCATGTCGGTCGCGCTGATCACCGCCTTGCTGGCGCTGCCGCTCGGCCTCCTGGTGGCGTGGTGCCTGATCGCCATCGTGAATGTGAAGGCGTTCGGCTGGCGGCTGCCGTTTCATGCCTTCCCGCTGCACTTGATCGAGCTGCTGGCGGTGGCAATGCTGGCGGCTCTTCTCGCGGCGCTGCTTCCCGTCCTGAAGCTGGCGCGGATGCAACCTGCGGCCTTAGCGAAGATTTTTGCAGATGAGCGCTGACCTGCATCTCTCGCGCCGCGGCTTCGCCGGCGGGCTTGCCTTGCTGGCGCTGAGCCGCAAGCCGTCGCTCGCGCAAGGCTTTGCAGGATTGGGCAGCGAAACCAGCGGATTCGCAGCCGTCTTACCCGGCAAAACGCTGACCTTTCCCGCCGATCATGGCCCACATCCGGAGTATCGCATCGAGTGGTGGTATGTCACGGCCAACCTCACAGACTCCGCCGGGGCCGCATGCGGCGCGCAGTGGACGCTGTTCCGGCAGGCGATGGCGCCGGGCGCCGAGCTGGAAGGCTGGGCCAACCAGCAGATCTGGATGGGCCATGCCGCCGTCACCCGCGTCGACACCCACCGCACCAGTGAAACATTTGCGCGCGGCGGCGTCGGCCAGGCCGGCGTAGAGGCAAAACCGTTTCGCGCCTGGATCGATTCCTGGGAGATGCGCGGATTCGACGGAATGGCGGACACCGCCATCGCACCTCTTGACCTTGGAGCATCAGGCGCAGATTTCAGCTATGCGCTGCGGCTCGACGCCGACCGGCCGCTGGTGCTGCAAGGCGATGGCGGTTACAGCCGGAAATCGGAGCGCGGCCAGGCGTCGTATTATTTCAGCCAGCCGTATTTCAAGGCGACGGGCACCCTCACAATCGATGACAAGCCGGCGCAGGTTACAGGACACGCCTGGATGGATCGCGAGTGGAGCAGCCAGCCCCTCGCCTCGGACCAGACCGGATGGGACTGGTTCTCGCTGCATCTGGATTCAGCCGAGAAACTCATGCTGTTTCGGCTGCGGCAGAAGGATGGGCGGAATTACTTTTCAGGCAACTGGATCGGGCCGGACGGAAAGTCCGTGCAGGTTGCGTCCGCTGATATTGACATGACGCCGATATCGTCGACCGACGTCGCAGGCCGCAAGGTGCCGACGCAATGGAGCATCGCGATTCCATCGCGCGGATTGAAGATCGAAACGACGCCGCTGAATGCGAAAAGCTGGATGGGAACGAGCTTTCCCTATTGGGAGGGACCGATCAGTTTTCGCGGCAGCCATAGCGGCGTTGGCTATCTCGAGATGACGGGGTATTGACCGCCATTGCGAGAAGTGCAGCGACGAAGCAATCCAGCTTTTGCGGTGTCACATCCTGGATTGCTTCGCTTCGCTCGCAATGACTACGATGGTCTGTCAGCTCTTACTTCGTCGATGGACAGCCACTCTCCGCCGCGGTCGGAAACGCCTTGTCACCCGGTACCACCGCGAGCTCCTTGTAGTAATCCCACGGCTTCTTCGACTCCGACGGCTTCTTCACCTCGAACAGATAGAGGTCGTGGACAAAGCGCCCGTTGGGCAGCACCTTGCCCTTAGCAAACAGATCGTCGACCGGTAATTCCTTCAGCTTCGCGGCGACGGCTTCGGTCTCCTTGGTGCCGGCGGCCTTGACGGCCTTCAGATATTGCAGCGTCGCGGAGTAGGTGCCGGCTTGGATCATGTTCGGCATCCGGCCGGTGCGCGTAAAGAAGCGGTTGGCGAGGTCGCGGCTCTTGTCGTCGCGATCCCAGTAGTAGGCCTCCGTCAGCACCAGGCCTTGCGCGGCCTCGAGGCCGAGGCCGTGCACCTCAGCCAGCGTCAGCAGCAGTCCGGCGAGCTTCTGGCCGCCCTTGACGATGCCGAATTCCGCCGCCTGCTTGATCGAGTTGGTGGTGTCGAGGCCGGCGTTGGCAAGGCCGATGATCTTCGCCTTCGAGCTTTGCGCCTGCAGCAGGAATGACGAAAAATCCGAGGAGTTCAGGGGAATACGCACCGCGCCGAGCACCTTGCCCCCATTGGCCTTGACGAAGTCGCCGGTGTCTTTCTCCAGTGCATAGCCGAACGCGTAATCCGCGGTCATGAAAAACCATGAATCGCCGCCCGTCTTGACAAGGGAGCCCCCTGTCCCGACCGCAAGCGCGTGGGTATCATAGGCCCAGTGAAAGCCGTAAGGCTGGCAGGCATCGCCGGTCAGGCGCGAGGTCGCAGCGCCCACTACGATGTCGATCTTCTTCATCTGCTTCGACAGGTCATGGATCGCCAGCGCCACCGACGAAGTGGTGAGCTCGGTGATCATGTCGACGCCTTCGACCTCATACCACCGCCGCGCGATGGCGGTTGCGAGATCGGGCTTGTTCTGGTGGTCGGCAGAAATCACTTCGATCTTCTTGCCGAGCACCTCGCCGCCGAAATCCTCCACCGCCATTTTCGCGGCTTCGAACGACCACTTGCCGCCATAGTCCGCATAGACCCCGGACTGGTCATTGAGAATCCCGATCTTGACGCCCTGCGCCGACGCCGGCACGGCCCACAACAGGCTACATGCAAGAACTGCCGCCGACCATGATCCAAATCTCATCATTCGTCTCCCAAGTTTCTGTTCTGGATATGATATTTTATAACCCCCGACGTGCCCATCCCCTTCGCATCAGACTTTAGCGGGGAGGTCTGCACGGTGCAGCGCGCACTTACTCCGTGCTTTCGGGGTGAAGCCAAGCGTCGAGCCCGCAATCCATGCCCTCGTGAGTATGGATTCCATGCCCGCGCCAAGAGGCGCGTCCCGGAGAGACAACAAGAATCGCGCAGGCGGATTGCGGTGAGGTTTTGCTGCTACGGACAGACGTCCCAGAAACCCTGCGTCCTGCTGGGATCGGTGTAGTACCAGCAATAACCCGGAGCCGGCGGCGCGCCCGCCCATGCCGCAGCGGTGGCGGCGGCGACGAAACCAATCGCCGCGCCGGCTGCGATGGCGCCGCCGGGAGCCCAGCGGTACGCGGGGCGAACCCACCTTCCCGGACGAACACCTGGCCGAACAACGACCGCGCCGCCGCGAACTCCGGGCGGGCGAACCACCGCACCACGTCCGGCGACTACGCCGCCGCGTGGACCGCCTGCGACAAAGCCGCCGCGGACGGCGATCCGGTCAACATCGGTGGCAACGAGATTTTGCAGTTTCGCTGGTATCGGACTGCTCAGCGCGTTGGCCGGAGCGCTTATCGCCACGGCGGCACACGCCAGAACGATTGCGGCAGAACCTCTCATGACGGCCTCCGTTTTCTTGATTCGACAATCGAACAACCTTTTAGTGTCCAAGTGCCATTCTGCTCTTTCCAAGACAGGTGTCGAGATGATTTTAGCGGGAATAGCGGCCCCAAGCGTTCGCGGTCACCTCACAAGGAACCCAAGCGCACCCGACGACGCCCGCTTCGTGTGCCGCTGCGCCTTCGAGCACGACGGGTCTGTCGCTGCGTTGTGCGGCCGCTTAGGAGATCTGCGCGCGGATCCGCCGGACGCCGGCCGAGGACGACTGTTCCTTCTTGATCTGGAAGCGGCCGATCTCGGACGTTCTGCTCACATGCGGTCCGCCGCAGAACTCCAGCGAAACGTCGCCGATCTTATAGACCGAGACTTCATCGCCATAGCGGTCGGCGAACAATCCGATCGCGCCGGAGGCACGCGCTTGCTCCAGCGGCATGACGGTGCGCTCCACAGGCAGATCCGCGTCGATCCATTGCTGCACCATGCCTTCGATTTGCTTGACCTCCTCCGGCTTCATGGCACGGTCGAAGGTGAAGTCGAAGCGCATCCGCTCTCGATTGATGTTGGATCCCTTCTGATGCACGCTTTCGCCGAGCTTCGACCGTAGCGCCGCATGCAAAAGATGGGTCGCGGTGTGGTACTTGATGCTCTCCTCGCTGTCGTCGGCGAGGCCGCTCTTGGCGGCTTCCGCCTTGGACTTTTCCTTGTGTTCGGCGAAGGCCTGCTGGAAGCGTTCCATATCGACGCTCAGCCCCTCCTCCTTCAACAGCTCATTGGTGAACTCCACCGGAAAACCGTAGGTGTCGTAGAGACGGAAGCCGATCTCGCCTTCCAGCATCTTGCCGCCGGATTCCTTGAGACGTTCGATTTCCTTTTCGAGCATCTTGGTGCCTTTGGCGAGCGTCTTCTCGAAACGGTCCTTTTCCATCCTGAGTTCGGTCAGGATGGTTTCGCGATTGGAAAGCAGTTCGGGATACTGCCCGCCATTCTGTTCGATAACGATCTTCGAAAGCTCGACCCAGTCGTCGGGACGGACTCCGAGCGTGTCGCAATAACGGATCGCGCGGCGGATCAGCCGGCGCAGCACGTATCCCTGGCCCTGGTTCGAAGGCTTCACGCCCATCTCGTCGCCGATGATGAAAGTCGATGCCCGGACGTGATCGGCCAGGATGCGGATCGCCCTGAGTTTCTTTGCATCGGCCCGGATCGCCTGCTCGGATGAGCCCGACAGTGCGATGATCCGTTCGAGGATCGGGCGGAATTGACTGGTATCGTAGACGCTCTCGACGCCGTTCAGGATAGCCAGCGTACGCTCAAGGCCCATGCCGGTATCGACATTCTTGCGCGGCAGCTCGGTCACGGTGTTGCCCTGCCGTTCATAGGACATGAACACATTGTTCCAGACCTCGACGAACCGCCCGCAACCGCAGTGTCCCGGCGTGCAAAGCGCAGCGCCCTTTTCGCAGGGCTCGCCGGTGCGATCGACGAAAATCTCGGTGTCGGGCCCGCAAGGACCCTCGGGACCTGCCGCCCACCAATTGTCCTCAACGCCTAAAAACACGATGCGCTCTTCCGGAATGCCCAACGCCCGCCACACCGACGCGGCCTCTTCGTCGCGGGGCGCAACCTCGTTGCCTTCGAACACCGTCACCCAAAGCAAGTCCGGCGGGATCGCGAGCAGGTCATCGCGGGTTAGGAACTCGTAGCTCCAGCGGATCGAATCCTGTTTGTAATAGTCGCCCAGCGACCAGTTTCCGAGCATCTCGAAGAAGGTCAGGTGAGTGAGGTCGCCGACCTCCTCGATATCGCTGGTGCGCACGCATTTCTGACAGTTCACCAGACGGACGCCGGCCATATGTTCGCGGCCCATCAAATATGGAACCAGGGGATGCATCCCCGCGGTGGTGAAAAGCACCGATCCGTCACGATCGGGGACAAGCGATGCGCTGGGAATCACGGCGTGGCCACGTTCCTCGAAAAATTTCAGATATTTTCCACGCAGTTCAACCGCTGAAAGATTGCGCGGCTGCAGTCCCTTACCCATCGTCATGGCCTGCTCATTGTCTCCGCGAACTGTCCGGTTCGCCCGGTCGGCGCAAAGCGCGCGGGATGTGAATAATAGATAGGGCAGTGCCGGCCTGATTGGAAGCAACCCGTTGCAGAGCGGCGCTGCTGCAGCTGGACTATGTTCCAGACCTGCTGTCCGATCGGCGGCCCGACATGTCGAGCAGTGTGCAAACAGCCTGCCCAGTCGGCTATAAATTCTTATTTACTTTCAAATAATTAAACTATCCAACTTGGCTGCCGGCCGGAAGGGCCCGGCAGACCGCACTCCCCCGGATTGACCAGCGAAAGACGGTCTCATCAGGCGGGGGCCCGGGAGTTCGCGTTCGACGCGGTTTCACTTTACTGCGGATTGCCGCTTCGAGACTTGCAATCGCTGGTACGCTAAGGAAAGATTGGTTTTTCAATTTTCCGTTTTTCCGAAGAGGATATGCTCCATAATCCCCTCGTGCATTCCTGCTGCCGGACAAATTTGACAAATCCTGTTCAAGCGGGGCGACAACCGGCGGTCGATAAAGCCGATGCCGTCAACGCCTCGGATGCGCTGCATGAGAAGCAGCCGCCGGCGCTGCTGTGCTGGCACGACCCGCTATCCCGATTGCCCTGAAACAAGATCCATAAGGAGCGAAATCATGCAGGAAGAAAGCGTCAATCGTCTGGAATTCATCCGTGCAAACCAGCCGGGCATGATCAGGGCCGCCAGCAGGGCCCTCGCCGAAGGAAGAATTGATCCGGATCGCTTCGGTTTGTCCCGCGAACAGGCCGCCAATGCGCTCGCGGCGCGACGGCCAGGTCTGGAATCGATGGCGGTCAATGCCAACCCGATGGGGCTGGAGGCCATCGTCAGGGTAACGGGCCGGCCGCCATTGCTGGTGCAAAACAGCGCCGTGGTGCTTGAACCGCTGGAAGACTTTCCCGCCGGTACCGATGTCATGATCAAGGCCATCGAGCCGTTGGTGCCGTCGGTTGGCCGCGTCGAGTTCATAAATTACAGCATGCCGTGGGGCGGCACAGCCTGGGTGGTCGATAAGAAGGCCGACGGGCACCTGGTGCTGACCAATCGTCACGTCGCCAAAATGGTGGCCAAGCGCAGCAATGACGGCAACGCCGTGTATATGCGTTCCCCGGTCACCGGCATAAAATACGGTGCCCAAGTCGACTTCAACGAAGAAGCTGGCGCCATGCCGATGGATGCCCGCGTCGCACAGGCTTTTGAGATCGTCTACCTCGCCGACGACGTCGGCGCCGACATGGCGCTCCTGAAGATCAAAAAGACCGGCGACGGCGCATGGTCGATGCCCGAGCCGGTTCCGCTTGCCGACAGGGAAGCGGCCGACCAGGAGTTGGTGGCGCTGATCGGTTATCCCGCTTACGATTCCCGCAATGAGGCCAGCGTCATGGACCGCTATTTCCGCGACCTTTATGACGTCAAGCGGTTCGCTCCGGGCCGCATCATGAAGACCAACGCCGCCAGCGTGTTGAGCCATGACTGCACATCGCTGGGCGGCAATTCCGGTTCATCGCTGGTAAGTCTCGAGCAGAAGGCCGCGGTCGGCCTGCATTTTGCCGGCTCCTATGGCATCTCCAACAGCGCCGTCGGAATCACGACGATCAAACAGCTGCTCAAAGGAACGCTGGTGCCGGTCGCGGGTATCGGCGGAAGCCCGGTTGCCACCGAAGCCGCCGCCGACGGCCTTCACAGTCCGGACGATCTCGCCGACCGCGGCGGTTTCGATCCGGATTTTCTGGGGCCAAACCTCGGCGCGCCATGGCCTATACTGCCCGCGGCGATCGAACAGGATCTTGCCAAGCCTTCCGACGCCACCGCCGAGCGCCCTCACGAACTGCGCTACACCCATTTCGGCGTGAAGTTTTCGGCCAAATTTAAGCTGCCCGTGCTGACCGCCGTGAACATCGACGGCGAGAACTCCGTGCCCATCAAGCGCGTCGCCGACAAATGGTTTTTCGACGGCCGCATCGACAGGAACCTTCAGCATGGACAAAAGGCCTACAAGGACCAGAGCATCGATCGCGGCCACATGGTGCGCCGCGAGGATCCGAATTGGGGCGAGGATGCTCCGCAGGCCAACGGCGACACGTTCCACTACACCAACGCCGCGCCGCAGCACTCGTTGCTGAACCAGGGCAAGCAGTTGTGGCAAGGGCTGGAGAACTACATTCTCAACAGCGCGCGCACCCACGGTTTCAAGGCCTGCGTCTTCACCGCCCCGGTTTACACCGACGAAGATCCGGTACTGGAGGAGGAGAATGTTCGCGTGCCGCTGGAGTTCTGGAAGGTGGTGGTGATGGAGGACAGCGAACGCAACAAATTGCATGCCACCGCCTACCTTCTCAGCCAGGGGCAGTTGATCCGCAAATTGCTGGAAGATCGCAGCCGTTCGGAGGCGGTCGAAGGTTTTGTGCTCGGACCCTATCGCACCTTCCAGATCGCGATCGCAGATCTGGAGGCAGCTACCGGCTTCGGCTTCGGCGCGCTAAACGACGCGGACCCGCTGAAGAAAACCGAAGCAGGCCGCGAAGCCATCAATGCCGGCGTCCCCGTCATCGTTCCGATCGAGGACGCCACGGATCTGATGCTGTAATTGGCTTGGCATCAAGCACGCGGGCACAAAAAGGTAACTTTCGCGAGCGCCCACGCGTTCACGCAGTCAGCCGACGCTGACCAGCGACAGTTGAAATTTTATTCAATGCTCTTGCTGGTGACCCTGTGAACAGCGTGCATAACAAATCAATTGCTGCGAAAAACGTCAGACTCTCCGTCCGCAGATCACGATAATTTCACGAGCAGGCCAACAATCTCACTCTCACACATACGCGAGGGTGAGAACATTTCAATGGCTGCACAGAAAGGAGATCAAGCATCTCTTGCGACGCTGGAAGCCGCCGATGTTTTCATTCGCGGTAACACGACGGCGCCCGGTTTCCGGAACTTTCTCGGCACACCGCGAGCTTCGCAGCGGTTCAAGGTTTATGGAATCGATCCGCTGTGTGAGCCGGCTCACTTGCCGAAAGTCCGCGCGCTGATGAACCGGCTGTCGCGGCGGATGGATGCCGAAATACTATGGCCATCGCACGCGGACGCATCGCTGGAGCGCTGGGAAAATCCTCGGATTCCCTCAGGCTACACCTATCTGCTGCAATTCGTGGCGCATGATCTGGTTCACTCCGCGATCCCGCTATCGGTTGCGGGAACGCTCGGCGCAGGAACTGCCAACGCGCGCCGCACGCCTTTGCAACTTGAAACGTTATTTGGAAGCGGACCGGTCGGCACTCCTTCCGTGTACGCGCTCGATGCTCCCAATGACGACCGGCGCACCAAGTTGCGGCTCGGGCGCATGCGCTGGAAAGACAAGAACGTCGAGGCGGGTTGCCCATTCCGCGACATAGCGCGGGCACCGGCGGAAAACGTCACGGGAATAGATCGCAGCATCGCCGGACATCGCGTTGCGCTCACCGAGGCGCTGGTTGCCGATCCCCGCAACGACGATCACGCCATCATGTCGCAGCTGACGGCGCTATTTGCGCTGATGCATAACAGCCTGATCGATCTTATCCGCCGACAGGAGCCCGCTACCGGAGTGAATGCGCATTTCGGCGCTGCCTATAAACGTTTCCTGTGCGCACGCGGCGCGCTGACCTCGATCTACCACAACATCCTCCGCAAGGATTTGATGCGTCGTGTGATAGATCCGGCGATTTACGCCGCCTATTGCGGGCCGAACCCTGACTTTATCGATCGGCCCGCCGACGACGGCTGGCAGATTCCGATCGAGTTCTCTCACGGTGCGTTTCGCTTTGGCCACGCCATGGTGCGGCCCGAATATCACATCAATGATCTCTCGACCCACGACCTCAACAACACGCTCGAAAAATCTTCGGTGAACGATCCGGTCAACATGCCGCTCGACTCCAGCTGGATCGTGCGTTGGTCGCGCTTCTTCGAAATCGACGGATCGAGACCGAATTTCAGCCGCCGCATCGGTCCCTACCTCAGCGACGGACTGGGCAATGACCAGATCTTTCCTGCCTTCGACGAAACCGATCGCGTGGGCCTGCTCTATCGCGACCTGTTCGGCGCTGCGATTGCTGGAATGTGGTCGGTGGATGCGTTGATCGCGGAAATCGCCGTCCGCCGGCCGCACTTCATCAACATGTCGCGGCTGCTGGCCGACCGCGCCTGGCGCGTCAGTCAGATTCGCGAGTGGCTGGCTTCCGCGCCGGTCTATGGCGGCCTCAGGGCCGACGACATCGAAACTCTTTGCAACGATCCACCGCTGCCATTCTTTGTTTTGTTCGAGGCGATGCAGCACCCAGCGGCGAAGGGCCGGTGCCTGGGGCCGCTCGGATCGATCATTGTGTCGGAAGTGATTTTCGGGGCGCTGCATAGTGGATCGGAATCATTTGCGGGTAGTACGGCCTCGCTTGCCGAGGCGCTCGCCAACCTCGCCATCGACAACTATCCGAAAAATATTTTTGCGGACGTGCCTGAAATCGAACGCATGGATCAACTGGTCGAGTTCATCGCCGAACTCGGCGACCTGCGGCAGGCCGTGCCAGCATTCTTGTGAGCCGGACTTTCCGCTTCACGCAATGAGCATTTTAGTGAGGGGGAATTATTCCGCCTCGCGCAACCCGGAGGACTGAAAATGGCTATCGAAAGAATGGTAGTGACCAACCACGAGCGTTGGGGCAACCTAGTCAAGACTTGGGCGACCGGCCACAACTACCTTGAGGATAATAACGAATATCCAGTTCCGGAAACCGTGGACGAATTCAAGGATCAACTTGCCAAGGCGCAGGTCTTCATGACGGTGCCGGAACGCTTCAAGCAGGTCAAGTTCGTTGCGCAGGATTACGATACGATCGTCGTTCGGCTGCCGCCGAAGTTCGCGATCGAGGATTCCGAGGAACGACTCAGCAAGCCTGGCGCGACCTACCCGTTGCCGCCGTTCTACAAGCGTCTGTTCAACGGCATTGATCCGGTGATCCCGGAGGAAGAAAAGTTTCGGGTGCATGCCGAACGCATCGGTGACTACACGATCAGCTACTGCGCCTAATTATGCGCGACTAGGTCAGTTGGACAATATCGTCGACTGGAAGCCCTGCGCCGCGCAAGCCATCGCGCAGGGTTTCCCACCTCGAACGTATGCTGATGGGGTGCGCCTGCAAGGCCCAACGCACCACGGCCTCTTCGGTGGGCGCGGAAGATCCGACCCAAAACGATCGAATTCCGTGGATCAATCTCTGAGCTTCTTCCCGTGCCACAAGCGGCTCTCCCAATCGAAATAGCGCTGCTGCCCGCCATGCAGGAAGGAGATGTGTAGCACTGCGCGCGCGGTCGCAGGCGGCGAGAGCGCCGGCATAGTCACCGCAGAGGAAACGGATGGTGCCGTGATACGCCCATTCCAGATACGAAGGTGCAAGGGAAAGCGCCAGCGATTGGCTGGCACGCAACTGCGCCTGCTCGATCGATCCGCAGAAGGCACAATAGAGAGCGCAGGAGAGGAGCGTCCAGGGATCATTGTCGTTCAATTCGCATGCGAGATCCATGTGAGGCGCCGCTTCAGCTTCTCGACGCGCCATCACATTCGACCAGCCGTAGCAGAGATGTGCCCTGGAATCGACCGGATCCAATTGAACGGCTGCCTTCGCGAGGTCGAGGGTCGCTTTAGCCTTCTCGCGATCGCGAAAGAGGCCGGGGTGAACAAAATGCTCAATATTATTTATTTGAACTAGGCTGCTATAAGCAGGCGAGAAAGAAGGGTTTTCACGTATGGTTTCGAGGAAGATCGTGACCGCCCGCTGCCAGCTTTCCGGGTCGAACTTTGCCATGAGACTCTGTCCGCGCAGCCAGCGGTCGTAAATGTCCAGTGATACGTCGGGCTCGCCCGCAAGCCGCCTCAGCCGTTCTGCGGACAACTGTACGTTCAGAGACGTCGCTATTCGACGGATGATGTGCTGCTGTGCTTCGAACCAATTGTTGAGACCTAGCCGGAAGCTCTCGCTCCAAACATAGATACCTGTCGTGTCATCTCTCAGCACCATTACCACGTTGATCTCGGTGCCCGCCTGATAGGCCGTTGTGTCAATGCAGTATCGTGGCGCGGAATCTGGCAGTGCGTGTCCGACGTCCTCGGGAGCACGATCCACTACGCTCCATTCTCGAAACCGCACTAGGGACGCCGCGAGGTGCTGGTGGAATCCCTGCACCAGATGTGCATGATCGCCGTCGATGCCGTGCATCGCAAAAGGTCGCAGGACGAGGCAAGTCTTGCTTGGCGCCCTGATGTCTGCAGTCGCCGGCGAAATGACTGCGGCAATGCTTTCGCTCCGTGACGGCGATAATTGCACATCGGCTGCACGACGAGCGTCGACGCCCGCGCGCGACTGTTCGAAAGCACCGAGCTTGATCTTTGCGACAAGGTCCTGCGTCGCAGCCGACGGCTCCATCCCGTAGTCCTCGTCGAGCAAGTCCCACAGTACCTTGTAGATGCGCAGGGCGCCGGCGACATCGCCTTGTTCGGCATGCACCTGCATCAGATGGCAAGAGGCTTCTTCGTGGGTGGGATCGAGATTGACGATCGCCGCTGCGATATCCTTCCTCGTGCTGGCTGAGATGTCTGTTGCTACCAACGCGGGGCCGAGGCTTCGCATCAGCCGATCGTGAACGGTCTGACGTTTGGCGAGTACCCAGACCCGAAATGACGGATCGAGATCGTCCAGACCTTCGAGAATGTGTTCTTCAAGGTTTGGAGTATTGAGCAGCAGCGCGTGGACGCTGCGGCTTTCCGCTGACTTGATGATGCTTTCGACATCGACGTCGACCATTGCGGGATCGAGTTGGATCGAAAGCCTGCTCGCGGTGAACCCGTGGTATCCCGCAGAATCAAAGGTGGAACGCAATTCGCGAATCACCTGCCGCAGCGAGCCGCGGGCTTTTTCCTCATCTGAACGGCTCCATAACAGCCCGACCAGGCGTTCGCGACTTTCCTGCTTGGCCTCGATGAGCGCAAGGTAGCTGAGAACGGCGCCCGCCTTCTGGGTGCGAAGTTCAACCGGTTGGCCCTTGAAGCTGATCGCGAGCCGGCCGACCAGCGAAATGGAAAGACGCGGGGCCGCTGCGGGCGCCACTTCGGAATCCCTTTCAGCCAGTTGAACTCTCGCAGCCTGCCGCATCGAAAGATTCCGTCCCAAAATTCGCAGCTTGGCGAATTATATCAGGGCGACGCCACCAGTATACTGCATCCGTCCGCCGGTTTGCGTAATCATATCAGCCAATCGCGGCGTAATTATCTCGGACGGTTCAGGCTGCAGACCGGGCGCAATCACGCGCGCCACGGGAACCGCAAGTTGCGGGCGCGTCAAATTGAGACCAAAGGTTTCGATTCCGAATTGCTCCAGGCGATTTTCAATGAGTGCAGCACGGCACCAGGATCCGTGCTGCCAAGGGCCAGATGCCGCTTAAGCTCCGGCACCGGATGCAGCAACGGACATCGATCCACATCGATCAGGGTGGCGCGCCGCCGATGCCCCTGGTCGCGTTTGTTGAGCGCGGCCTCCCCGCCTTCGCGACACTTTGCCCTCGACGACCGCCAGCGCGAGTTCGAGTTGACACATTTCAAGGATGCGGAGCGGGCGCCCGCCTTCAGGGTCGGCCGCGCGGCAAGGCCGAAGGCAAGACCGAAACCGTTCGCGCTGCAGGAGACGGCAGCCACGCAGGGGACGCCGATGTCGGTCGTTATATCGAGCAGCCAGCTCCGCCGCCCCGTCGCATTATGCCGCAATCGGGACAGCAGCGCCTCGGCCATGATATGGGCTTCATGCCGCGGCGGGATTGACCCGCCACGATCGCCGCCTTGGGGGCATCCCGCTCGATCAACTCGAGCATGCCCCTGCAAAGCCGCGGCGTCCCAGGAGGTGCCGGCGGCCGACCCGTTACTCAATGGAAACGGCGGCTCGATCTCGCGCCGATCCAACGGCCGGCGCAAGCACAAATCCGCCAGCAGCAACGCCTGGGCCCCAAAAGGATCGGCAAGCCGCCTAGCAGGATACCATGAAAGCTGGACATCCGGGTGCAGACGGCGTGCCGAACGCAGTGAGGAAGTCGCGTTCCTGCGGACCAAGCCTGGCAGCCCGATCGCCGGGACAGGACGACACCAGCACCTCATTCCCGGTCTGCAATTGGGAAAGATATTCGATGCCCTCGCCGATGCATCCCTGAAATGCTTCCTGCAGCGAAAGCCCCACGCCGGGAACGCCGACCAGGGGGCTCCCCGCGTGCAACAGCTCCGCGATTGCCGGATCGAATTCGGCTCCGAAGCGATCAGGCCGGGAGCGTCGGGTGCAGCTAATTGAAACAGGCGCATAAACCGCGACGCTGCCTTGAGCAACAAGGCGCGGTGGCGTGTTTCGGAATCGGATGTGCGACCCTGTGTCGGAAATTCGCTGATGGTCCCGTAATCGAGAGTATCCAACAGAAGTCGGACATCAGTAGCGCCGGAGTTTTCCGAGCGATCGCCCAGTAGCCTTGAAGCCGCGCTTGCAAACACGTTTGGCATGTATCTCTTGCGCGGTTCACGGTGGCTTCACGGCTGTCGCTCACAGTAGGGCATCGGCGCTTGGGCCTTGGAGGGAACATATGGTCGCAAAATCCTTTGTCGTCGCCATGGCGGCCGATATTGCCCGGTCGGACTACGCAAAGCCAACCCTCATTCGCAGCCGCAGCCGCGAATGGCTGATCGCCTGCCGCTGGGGTCCCGACGGCGAATATCTTTCGATTGCGACCGCTGGCGCAATATTGGACAGCCGCGGTCTTGCGGCGCCTGACGCCATTGCCCCGATCCACAGCCTGTTCGGCCTGTTGATTTCGGAATCCGAAACCGAAGCGGCCAGCACTTTTTTGCTGGTGCGCCAATTGCCGTTTCCGGTCGAGCTTGCCGGAACGTTCTTTCCCGCCGATGGCTACGTGCGGCTGCAACAGCGCGAAACGATCAGCCTGGTCGGCAAAACCCGCTATTCGCACAGCCGCGGTTGGCTCGACGGCAGAGAGGTCCGCAAGGACATTCCCGATCCGGCGCCGGCCTCGGTGGAAGCGATGGCGTGGCACATCGAGGCGACGCGCCGCAGCTGGATTGGCGAGTTCATCTCCGGAGCGCCGCTGCAAGAAAAGCGAGCCATCCGCGTCGCCGGATGATCTACCCGCCGCGCAGTTTTTGCAGCAGCTCAGCACAAGTTGTGATACCTCGCCGCGGCCGGCTGGACCGCTGGCCTATTCGCGCGTGCGCGAAATTCTTCGCCGGGGCCCGGCGCGTTTTCCGCCAGCAAGGCGCAAAATTGAAGCTTTTGCCGGAGGTTTCTTCGGAGCCTGCTTGTCTGCAATGCCTTCGATCAGTTCGGCGATAGCATGTCGGACGCGCGGATCGGAAGTTCGCGTATAGGCTTTGAGAACGCGCAGTGCGCCCGGCTCGGCAAGCAGCCGAAACAGCAATGCCGAATCGTTGCTCTTCTCGCCGGCAGACTCAAACAGCTCACCCACCGAGATGCCCAGCACGCCCGCGATACGCGACAGGCGGCTGGCGCCTATCCGGTTTGTACCCTTCTCGTATTTCTGGACTTGCTGAAAGGTAACGCCGATCTGTTCGGCAAGATCGGTCTGGCTTATTTTGCGATGAATCCGAAAAACGCGAATCCTGGCTCCCACAAGCGCGTCAAGTGGATCAGGCATCTTGGTCGGCATTATTGTCTCCCCCGCTCCTAATTGTCGGGGGAGCCTAGCACAACTAACGGCGCGATGTGAGCTACTGTGGGTTGTGCCTGCGGAAATTTTCCTCCCGATCCAGGATCCGGTGCTGAAGAACAAATCTGCCTTCCCGGTCGACCGTTCCGGTCGTTCCCCGACGGGGCGCATTGGCGAGAAAGTTCTGCAGGCCAACCCGGCTCTCTTCGGAGAGCGCAAACAGCCCGCGCACCAGTTCGAAAAATCCCGGCTCCTGCCCGACATACAGCAATTCAAGGAGTTCCGCGCTGGTATATTCGCCCAAGGCCGACAAAAGCCTGTCGGCTTCGTCAACTGGCTCGCTCCGGGTCGAGCGATTAGGTTCGAAAATGATCAATTCTGCAGTCATTGTCATCCCCACGTCGCGATGGACTATGACAGCCCGTCCCCATGCTGGAGACTGCCCGATCATCGTGATTTCAGCGTGATTGGGGTCATCGCAATGCGGCGGCAATATTGCCGCCATCGACGGTGGTGACATCCGCGGTGGTCTTCAGCGCCAGGGCATGGGCCAGAAATGCCTGCGCGACATCCTCGGCCGTCACCTCCCGGCCAAGCAGGTTCCCCTGCATGTAGTCCTGTTCGCTCACGCCGCGCGCGCGGGCCCGCGAGGCGATCATGGCTTCGGTTAGGAGGCCGGAGCGGATCCGGTCGGCATTGACCGCATTGGCGCGGATGCCCTCGCGGCCGTAATCCACCGCGTATTGCCGCACCAGAAACAGGGTTGCAGCCTTGGGCAGACCGTACGGGCCGAAGCCGGGCCCGGGATTGACGGCCTGTTTGGATGTGTTGAACAGCAGACAGCCGCCAGTACCCTGCGCCTGCATGATCTTGACGGCGGCCTGCGCGACGCGCTGATGACCGTAGAAATTCAGTTCAAAACTCTGCCGCAGCACCGCCTCGTCGACCTCGCCGATCCGGCCCTGCCAAGCGGCGCCAGCATTCGAAACGACGATATCCACCCCACCGAATGCGGTTGCCACGCACGCAAAGGCGTCCCGCACCGATGCCTCATCGGTAACATCGCACCGCAACCCAAGCGCCGCATCGCCGATCGCCTGGGCTTTGGCCTGCGCGGCGGGTTCATCGATATCGAGCAAGGCTACTTCCGCGCCGGCCGACGCGAATGCCTTGGCAGTTGCAAACCCGATGGCGCCGGCAGCGCCCGTGATGACAGCCACCTGCCCCGCCAGCGGCTGCTCCTTGGCACCGCCGAGCTTTGCCTGCTCGAGCGACCAGTATTCGACGTCGAACAGATCCGACTCGGGCAGCGGGTCGAAGCGGCCGACCGCCTCGGCATCGGTAATGGTGGCAACTGCGGCCTCCGCGAGATCGGCCGCGATCCTCGCATCCTTCTTGCTGCGGCCGAGGCCGAACAGGCCGAGACCCGGTACCAGCACAACCCTTGGCATCGGGTCGAGCATGGTCTTGGTTCCACCGACGCGCAAATTGTTGCGCCTGAAGTAATCACGATAATGATCGACGTAGGAAACAACGGCCGTGCGGACCGAAGCGTCGAAATCAGCGATCGCACCATGCTCGGGCGCCGCAACGACGAGCGGCCGGTTCTTGATGCGGATGTTATGATCCGGGGTCACCACGCCGGCTTGGCCATAGCGCGCCACCTCGGCGCCATTGACAAAATTCAGCACCGCATCCGATCCGCGAAAGTGGAGAACGAAGCGCTTCCATGCTCCATCGATTTTGCCATCCGGCAGACTGCAGGCGCCGCGGATGATCGGCGCTATGTCTGCTATCGGCGCCGGACGCGCCGGCAGCTTTGCACTGATAAATGCCGGCTTGCGATCCTTCGCCAGCCGCTGCTCGGCCGAAGTTACCAGCGCGATCATGCGCTCGTAGGATTCTCGGGCATCCGCGCCGAAGCTGAAGATACCGTGCTTGACCAGAATCAGACCTTCGACCGACGGATCCGCATCGAACACCTGCGCCGCGGCTTTGGCGAGGCCGAAGCCTGGCATCACATAGGGCACATATCCGACGCGCGCGCCAAACACCTCGCGGCACAATGCTTCCCCGTCCGGCTGGTCGGTGAGCGCAAGTACCGCCGTCGAATGGGTGTGATCGACGAACTTGTGCGGAATGAACGCGTGCAGCAACGCCTCGACGGACGGATTGGGCGCGGCAGGATCGATCAGGTTGGCGCGTTGCACCCGAACCATCTCTTCATCGGAAAGATTTTCGCGCGAACGTAATTTCGTTAAGGGCGCGAGGCGTACCGCGGGCAGGCCGGCGGGCTCGATCGTGCCCATGTCCCAGCCGGAGCCCTTGACGCAAAGCACCTCGACGGCATCGCCGTTGAGGTCGGCGACTCGCGTCTTCACCGAGGTATTGCCGCCCCCATGAAGCACCAAACGCGGATCCTGGCCGAGCAGACGCGTGGTATAGACCCTGAGCGCCAGGTCGCGGCCGAGGTTCTTGTAAGCCGCGAGCGCCATACCGGCGTCGATGTCATTCCAGGCGCTCTGCATGCGGTTTTCTTAACCTCATTCGGCGGCTACGGCCACCCGCTCGGGAAATGCCGAGGCCAGCGCGGCACGATCGGCCTTGAGCAGCCCACGCTCGGTAATTAACCCCGTCACCAGCCGTGCGGGCGTGACATCGAAGCCATAATTGGCGACCGGCGAACCGTCAGGAACAATTCGCACCGTCTCAATCCGTCCGTCGGAAGTGCGCCCCGTCATGGTCGTAACTTCGTCGGTAGCGCGCTGCTCGATTGGAATCTGCCGGATCCCGTCGTCGACGCTGAAATCGATGGTCGGCGACGGCAGCGCCACATAAAACGGCAGGCCATTGTCATGCGCCGCGAGCGCCTTGAGATAGGTGCCGATCTTGTTGCACACGTCGCCCGTCGCGGTCACCCGGTCAGTGCCGACGATCACTAGATCGACCATCCCGTGTTGCATCAGATGGCCGCCGGTGTTGTCCGGAATAACGGTGTGAGGCACGCCGTGATGGCCTAGTTCCCAAGCGGTGAGCGACGCGCCTTGATTGCGCGGCCGGGTTTCGTCGACCCAGACATGAACGGCATGCCCGCGGTCGTGCGCCAGATAGATCGGGGCGGTTGCCGTGCCCCAGTCGACCGTTGCCAGCCAGCCGGCGTTGCAATGCGTCAGCACGTTGACGGGCTCCCCCGGCTTCTTCGTGGCAGCGACCGCCTCGATCAGGACAAGGCCATGCCCGCCGATGCCCCGGTTGATGGCGACATCGTCTTCGGCGATCTCGCATGCGCGCGCATAGCCGGCCTGGGCACGCGCCGCGGGCGGCAAATCGCGAAGCGTCGTGCACATGTCGTCGAGTGCCCATTTCAGGTTGATTGCCGTCGGCCGCGTTGCGAGCAGCGTCTTGCAGGCAGAATCGAGCGCGGCATCCGAGCCATCGGCACGCATCGCGAGCGCTATCCCATAGGCCGCGGTCGCGCCGATCAGCGGCGCGCCGCGCACCAGCATCGAGGCAATCGCGTCGGCCGCGGCATCGCAGCTCGTCAGCCGCGCAACCACAAAATCGTGCGGCAGTCGCCGCTGGTCGATGGCGCTGACCGACCAGCCATCCGGCTCCAGCCAGATGCTGCGGATATGTTTGCCTTCGACCTTCATCGCGTATCCATCGACGTCATAAGCCTCATACGCCTAGAATCCGTCCCGCCACTGCATCGAGCTTTTTCATCAGTTCCGGATCGCGCGCTTCCGGCGCGGTGATCAGGGCGGTGTCAAGCGCGCGGTCCGAGCCGATCGGGCACGGCTCGTGCTCGCGCGGGAAATCCTTGGCGAGGCGCGCCACCAGACCCTTCGCCTTGTCTGCATTCGAGGTCAGCACACGGATGATGTCGTTGACGGTCACGGCGTCGTGGTCGGAATGCCAGCAATCGAAATCGGTCACCATGGCCACGGTCGCGTAGCAAATCTCGGCCTCGCGGGCGAGTTTTGCCTCCGGCATATTGGTCATGCCGATCACCGAATAGCCGAGGTTCTTGTAGGTCATGCTTTCGGCATAGCTGGAGAATTGCGGACCCTCCATGCAGACGTAGGTGCCATCGCGCACGATCGCGATCCCCTCGGCCTCGGCTGCGGCGGCAAGATGGATGCGCAGCCGCGGCGACACCGGATGCGCCATCGATACGTGAGCGACGCAGCCCTTGCCGAAGAACGAGCTTTCCCGCTTGTAGGTACGGTCGACGAACTGATCGACCAGCACGAAGCTGCCGGGCGGCAATTCTTCCTTGAACGAGCCGCAGGCCGACAGCGAGACCAGATCGGTGACGCCGGCGCGTTTCAAAACGTCGATGTTGGCGCGGTAATTGATGTCGGATGGCGACAGCCGGTGGCCCTTGTCGTGGCGCGGCAGAAACACGATGGGCAGGCCGGCGATGGTTCCATGCCGCACCGGCGCCGAGGGCTCGCCCCACGGGCTCTCGATCGCTTCCTCACGTGCATTTCCCAGCCCCGGCAGGTCATAAATGCCGGACCCGCCGATAATGCCGAGCACCGTTTGCGTCATGGTCCGTCCTTACCCTTGGTACCGCGATTCAGCACGCCGGCGCAGCCGCTACAACCGCAAATCGGTTGTCCGACCGGTCGCTTCTGACGGATATTTGCCGGACCGCTTCGGAACGGAGTAGTGGGGACGGTCCGAATCGGGAATACAAGCTATCGCAACCGTTGGCTGACTCCCCCGATTGAGACGACCATAACGCATGTCCATATTCGCCAACGCATCTGCCCTTCATCGCGAGAGCGCGCCCGATGCGCGCTCCGTGCTGAATTCGGTGTTCGGCTTGCCCGGCTTTCGCGGCGCGCAGGAAGAGATCGTCCGGCATGTCACGGACGGCGGCAACTGTCTGGTGCTGATGCCGACCGGCGGCGGCAAGTCGCTGTGCTACCAGGTGCCTTCGCTGTTGCGGCAAGGCTGCGGCATCGTAGTCTCGCCGCTGATCGCACTGATGCGCGACCAGGTCGCGGGGTTGCTCGAAGCCGGCGTCAAAGCGGCGATGCTGAATTCCACGCTGTCCTACGACGAAGCGGCCGCTGTTGAGGCGCGGCTGCTCGCCGGCGACCTCGATGTGCTGTACATCGCGCCCGAACGACTGCTGACGCCGCGCTGCCTCGCGCTGCTCGGCCGTGCGAAAATCGCGTTGTTTGCGATCGACGAGGCGCACTGCGTATCGCAATGGGGGCACGATTTCCGACCGGAATATATCGGCCTGTCGATCATCGCCGATCGATTTCCGCATGTGCCGCGCATCGCGCTCACGGCCACGGCCGACGAAGTTACCCGAAAGGAGATCATCCACCGGCTCGGGCTTGCCGGCTCGCGGACATTTGTCGCGAGTTTCGATCGCCCCAACATCCGGTACGAAATTGTCGAGAAGCATAACGCCCCGGCGCAGCTGAAAACCTTCATTGCCGAACGCCACCCGGGCGACGCCGGCATCGTCTACTGCCTGTCGCGCGCCAAGGTCGAGGATACCGCAGCCGCGCTGGCACAAGCCGGCGTACGGGCGCTGCCCTATCATGCCGGCCTCGACGCCAACTTGCGCGCCCGCAATCAGGACCGCTTCATCAACGAGGACGGCGTCGTGATCGTCGCCACGGTCGCGTTCGGCATGGGTATCGACAAGCCCGATGTGCGCTTCGTCGCGCATCTGGATCTGCCGAAAAGCATCGAGGCGTATTACCAGGAGACCGGACGCGCGGGCCGCGACGGCAAGCCGTCCAGCGCCTGGATGACGTACGGGCTGTCGGACATCGTGCAGCAGCGCCGCATGATCGAGGAGTCGACCGGCTCGGATACGTTCAAACGCGTCTCGATTAGCAAGTTGGAGGCTCTGGTCGGCCTCGCCGAGACCGCCGGTTGCCGCCGCACCCGCCTGCTCGGCTATTTCGGCGAAACCCTTGGCTCTGCCAAATGCGGCAATTGCGACAACTGCCTGTCGCCGCCGGTGCTGCGCGACGGCAGGGTGATCGCGCAAAAACTGCTGTCCTGCGCTTATCGAACCGGACAGCGGTTTGGGGCCATGCACTTGATTGATATTTTGGTCGGCCGCATGACCGAGCGCGTCAAGCAGTTCGGGCATGACAAGCTATCCGTATTCGGCATCGGCCGCGACCTCAATGAAAAGCAATGGCGCGCCGCTCTGCGTCAGTTGGTGGCGATGGGCCATCTGAGGGCCGACAGCGAGGCCTTCGGTGCGCTGAAACTGACGGAGACGGCGCGCGGCGTGCTGAAGGGCGAGACCGAGGTGATGCTGCGCGAGCAGACTGCCGGCTCCCGCAACCGCGCCAGCCGCAGCAAATCCAGGCGCGGCGACCTTGCGCCGCTGCCGGCCGGCCAGCCCGGGACCGACAACCCGGTCCTCGTCGCCGCGCTGCGAACGTGGCGTTCCGAGGTCGCGCGCAAGCGTGGTGTCCCAGCCTATGTGGTGCTCCACGACTCCACGATCGATGGCATCGCGATCGTCCGCCCGACGACCCTGGATCAATTGCGCGGTGTCGCCGGGATCGGCGAGAAGAAACTCGAACATTACGGCGCGGAATTGATTGCGATGGTGAGGGCGGCGGAGGGGTGAGCGGCGGCGGGTAAACCCCGAACATCCCACTGGCACCGCGCCCGCTATGCTGTAAGCTTGCCGCCGGACTAGCCGGGCTTCGCCAGCCTCGGCTGGCAGGCCGCAACAAAAAAAGCCAATTTTGGAGGACGTCCGATGTCAGCTCCCGCGAGCCATGTCGCGCTCAATCGCCGCACGCTGCTGCGTGCGAGCGCCGGCATGGCCGGCATTATTGCCACCGGCCGCGCACCGGCCTCCGCGCAAGCCCAGCCGAAAAAGCTCGTCTTCGCCCACATCAACGCGATCCCGGAATCGGCCGCGGTCGCGTTCGACTGGATGGCAAAGGAGGTCACCGCACAGTCCAAAGGCGCGCTCGAGATGCAGTTCTTCGGCAAGACCCTAATCCCGCAGGAGTTGGAGGTCATGAACGCGGTCAAGTCCGGAAGCGTCGCGATGGGCAGCCCTGCGGGCGCCGCCGCAACCGTGTTTCCGGAAATGGGCGCGCTGCTGGTGCCCTATCTGGTGAAGGACTATGCCTCGGCCTACGCGATGCTCAACGGGCGTATCGGCGACAAGATCAGCAAGCAGATCGAGGACAACTACAAGCTTAAGGTGATGTGTTACTTCGATTACGGCTTCCGCCATTTCTGGACCGCGAAAAAGCCGATCATCGAGCCAAAAGACCTGCGCGGTATGAAAATCCGCGTGCAGCAGGCCAAGATATTCGGCGATACCATCAACGGACTCGGCGGCAGCGCCGTGCCGATGGCGTTTGGCGAGGTCATTACCGCCGCCAAGCAGGGCGTGATCGACGGCGGCGACCTGCCGATCGTCAACATGAAGGCGCTGAAAATCTACGACGTGTCGAAATACGCCTCCCTCACCTACCACAATTACGGCCCGACCAATGCGGTGATGAACCTCGAGGTTTGGAACGGGCTTTCGCCCGATCAGCAAAAGCTGATCATGGAGCTGTCTCGCGCCGCGCAGGAGAAAATCCGCGAAGCGACCGAGTCGGTCGATAATTTTGCCAAGGCCAAGTCGGAGCTGGAGCCGCTCGGCATGACCGTGGTGGAAGCCAAGGTCGACGAGTTCAAGAAGGTGGCGCAGCAGAAGATATGGCCGGCCTACAAGAGCCAATACGGCGCCTTATGGGACGAGATCGAAGGCTTCAAGGCCTGAGTTAGATCGACCACCCATCAACCGCCGGAATTCGATTCGCGCATGCTGCGGTACCTCTCAGCCGTCCCGAAATTCACGGTCACGGCGTTGATCATCCTTGCGATCGTCAACCTGCTGGTCGGTGTGATCCTGCGTTATTTCGTCGGCGCCATCACCGACTGGCTCGACGTCGATCCGGTGCCGTTCACCTGGGTGGAGGAAGTCGGCGAGCTCTCGCTGGCGTGGCTGACGCTGATCGGCGCTGCGATCGGCATACAGTCGCGCTCGCATTTCACCCTCGCAGTATTCGTGCATCGCCTGCCGGAGACGGCGCAGCTCTGGATCCACCGTTTCAATCACGCGCTGATATCGGGCGTCGGCCTGCTCGCCGCGTGGTACGGCCTAAAACTCTGCCTGCTCAACCGCACGCTCACCACGCCGGGCCTCGAAATCAACTTGGCCTGGCTCTACGCGTCGTCGGTCGTCGGCGGCATGCTGATTGCCGTCTACGGCATCGCGATGATGATCTCGCCGCTGCCGCAAGGCGAGCCCCAGCACTGAACGGGATCATTCATGCTGCTCGCGGCCGTCGCCATCGTCTTCGTCGTGCTGATCCTGCTCTCGATGCCGATCGTGTTCGCGCTCGGCATCGCCGGCATCGCCGGACTATGGCTCGGCGGCTACCCGATGCAGCAGCTTTCCTCGGCGCTGGTGTCCGGCTCGCAGAGCTGGGTGCTGCTCGCAATTCCCGCCTTCGTGTTCGCCGGCAATCTGATGGAACGCTGCGGCATGAGCCACGCGCTGGTGGAGCTGGCGCGCGCGCTGATCGGCTGGGTCAAGGGCGGGCTCGGGATGTCAGTGATCGTGGTGGCGTATTTCTTTTCCGACATCTGCGGGTCGAAAATGGCGGAAGTCTCCGCACTTGGCTCCGCGCTGATGCCGCCACTGACGCGCGCCGGCTACGACCGGCGCGATTCGGCCTCGCTGATCGCGGCCGGCACCGCGATGGGCATGCTGGTGCCGCCGGCCATCTTCATGATCGTGATCGCGCAGGTCACCAATACGTCGGCGGTGGCGCTGTTCGTCGCCGGCTTCATTCCGGCGGTCGTCATCATGCTGTGCCTGATGACGGTGGTCTATATTCGCGCGCGCCAGAACGATTGGCCGGTCGATTCCAGGCCCAGCCTCAAGCGCCTCGGCCGCGCCACACTGCACGCCGCCGTACCGATGGTGGTGCCATTCGTGATTCTCGCCGGGTTCATCCTCGGCATCATCACCGCGACCGAGGCCGGCGCCGTGGTCGCGGGCTACGCCTTTCTCGCGGCAAAACTCTACTACCGCAACGTTTCGTGGCGCGAGATGGGCAGGATCGCCTATGACAGCGCGATCCTGACCGCGGCCGTGGTATTCCTGCTCGCGGTGGCTTCGGTCTATCAGTATCTGATGGGCGTGAGCGGCGTGCCGCAGCTGCTCGGCCAGTTGCTCGGGCCGCTGAAAGCGCATCCTTGGCTGTTCCTGATCGGAACAGCAGTGATGAGCTGCCTGTTCGGCATGTTGCTGGAAGGCCTGCCGGCCGCGGTCGTGCTCATTCCAGTGGTGTTTCCAATCGCCGAAGCGATGGGCATCGACCCGATTCACTTCAACATTGTGCAAACCGCGGCCGTCGGCATCGGCCTGTTCCTGCCGCCGATGGGCGTCGGACTGTTGATGGCATTGCGCTTTGCAAACTTGAGCGTCGGGCAGCACTTCCGCACCTACGTGCCCTACATGCTCGCGCTGTTTGCCGGCCTGTTGCTGATCATTTGCATCCCGGAGATCAGCCTGACGCTGCCGCGGCTGGCAGGGCTGATCAGGTAAGACGCGCTCGCGTCGAGCAGCCAGCGGCGCTCAAGGGCTGAAAAACGCAACGATCGATTGCCCGGGGGCCATACATGGCGACATGCCAAGTAGACAGACCCGAGAGGCTGTTCCAATTGTTTTTGCCCGTGTAGGCTCCCTGTACGCGGCTTCTAAAACGGTAGCCCCCGAACTAAGGGGCAAGCAGAAAAGGGGTTAAGGAAACGGCAATGACGGACATCCAATACCTGGCTCCGCGAACGCTGGATGAAGCGATTGGCGCATTTGCCGCCGCCGGAGGTGCCGCGCGCATCATGGCCGGCGGCACCGACCTGCTGGTGCAGATGCGCTCCGGCGCGGTGCGGCCGGGGCTGATCGTCGACATCAAGAAGATTGCCGAGATCACTGCGATCGAGGAAACCGCTGAGGGCGGTTTCCGGTTCGGAGCTGCGATCCCGGGCGCGGTGTTGGCCGAACACCCCCGCTTTGGCAAAGCCTGGCCCGGCGTGCTCGAAGCCATCAACCTTATTGGTTCCACCCAGGTGCAGGGGCGGGCCTCGGCGGGCGGTAATCTGTGCAACGGCTCGCCGGCGGGCGACAGCGTGCCCGCCTTGGTCGCGGCCGGCGCCATCGTCACGCTGCAGGGGCCGAACGGGCGGCGCGAGCTGCCGGTGGAGAAGGTGCCGGCCGGCCCCGGCCGCACCAATCTCTTGCCCGGAGAGATTTTGGTGAGCTTCACCCTGCCGCCGCGTGCAAAAGGTTCCAGCGACGCTTACCTGCGCATGATCCCGCGCACCGAAATGGACATCGCGGTGGTCGGCGTCGGCGTCAGCCTCACGCTGAAAGACGGCGCCTGCACCGCCGCGCGGGTCGGGCTAGGCGCGGTGGCGCCGACCGTTCTGCTGGTCGAGGATGCCGCCAAGGCGTTGATCGGCAGCAGGCTCGACGATGCGGCGCTCAATGCCGCGGCTGCCGCCTGCTCCGCCGCCTGCCGTCCGATCGACGACAAGCGCGGCACCATTGCCTACCGTACCAAAGTTGCCGGCGTGTTGCTGAAGCGCACGGTCGCCATCGCCGTAAAGCGCGCGCAAGGAAATTGACCACAATGACAAAACTGCACGTTTCCACCACTATCAATGGCGAGCCGGCGGAGTTTCTGTGCGAGCCCGGTGACACCATGCTCGACGCGCTGCGCGGGCCGCTCGGCCTGACCGGCTCCAAGGAAGGCTGCGCGTCCGGCGATTGCGGCGCGTGCAGCATCATGCTGGACGACCGCCTGATCTGTTCCTGCCTGATGCTTGCTGCCGAGGCGGAAGGCCGTGAGCTGCACACCATCGAAGGCATGGCGGGGGGCGAGAAACTGCATCCCCTGCAGCAAAAATTTCTCGAAATGGCGGCGCTGCAGTGTGGCATCTGCACATCGGGCATGCTGGTCGCCTCCGATGCCCTGCTGCGGAAGAATCCGCGGCCAAGCGAGGAAGAGGTCCGGTTCTGGCTTGCCGGCAATCTGTGCCGGTGCACCGGTTACGACAAGATCGTGCGCGCGGTCCTGGATACCGCCGCGGAGATGAGGGAGGCAGCACAATGAACGTCGTCACCAACAACAAGTGGATCGGCGAGCGCACCATCCGCCCCGACGGCGCCGACAAGGTCACCGGCCGCGCGGCCTTTGCCGCCGACACCACGATGCCCGGCATGATCTGGGGCAAGGTCAAGCGCAGTCCGCATCCGCACGCGCGCATCAGGTCGATCGACACCTCGAAGGCCGAGGCGCTGCCCGGCGTCAAGGCGGTGGTCACCGCACGCGATGTCGTGGACTTTCCGGTCGACAAGTCGGTCATGCTCGGCATCCAGGACATGCGCTGGATGTGCCGCAACGTGATGGCGCGCGAGAAGGCGCTGTTCCCAGGCCACCCCGTCGCGGCCGTGGCCGCCACCACCGAGGCGATCGCGGCTAGAGCCTGCGAACTGATCGAGGTGGATTACGAGGTGCTGGCGTGGACGATCGAGATCGACGACGCAATCAAGCCCGACGCGCCGGTGCTGCACGAATACCTCAAATTCGAGGGCAAGCCCTCCAACATCGCGGGCCGCCTCGAGGTCAAGAAGGGTGACATCGCGCAAGGTTTTGCCGCGGCCGACATCGTCATCGAACGCACCTTCACCACCCGCCCCGTGCATCAGGGGTATATCGAGCCGCACGCCTGCCTCGTCAGCGTCGGCGCCGACAACAAGACCACGATCTGGAGCTCGAGCCAGGGCCAATTCATGGTCCGCGCCATGACAGCGCATTTGACGGGGATTCCGCAGAGCGACATCCGCGCCATTCCGGCGGAAATCGGCGGCGGTTTCGGCGGCAAGACCATCGTCTATCTCGAACCGCTCGCGACGCTTCTGGCCAAGAAATCCGGCCGTCCGGTGAAGATGGTGATGACCCGCGAAGAGGTGATGCGGGCGACCGGGCCGACCTCCGGCTCGAAGAGCACGGTCAAGATCGGCGCCAAGAAAGACGGCACCATCGTTGCAGCGCAAGGTACGTTCTATCTGCAGGCCGGTGCTTTGCCGGGCTCGCCGATCCGCGGCGCGGTGGGCTGCAGCTTTTCGCCTTACGACATCCCGCACGTCCTTGCGGTGGGCTTCGACGTGCTCTCCAACCGGTCCAAGGTGGCCGCTTATCGCGCGCCGGGCGCGCCGATCGGCGCCTATGCGGTGGAGTGCGTGCTCGATGAGCTGGCCGAGGCGCTCGAGATGGATCCGCTGGAGCTGCGGCTGAAGAACGCCGCCAAGCAAGGCACCAAGGCCGCGCATGGTCCGGTGTTTCCGCGCATCGGTTACGTGGAGACGCTGCAGGCCGCGAAGGCGCATCCGCACTACAGCGCGCCGCTCGGCAAGTGGCAGGGACGCGGCGTGGCCTCCGGCTTCTGGTTCAACGCCGGCGGCGAATCCTCAGCCCAGGTCAACGTCACCGAGGACGGCAACGTCGTGGTCACGACGGGCCATCCGGATATCGGCGGCTCGCGCGCCGCAATCGCCAATATCTGCGCCGAGCTGCTTGGCATCGACTACCGGCGGGTGTCGGTGCTGATTGGCGACACCGCGACCATCGGCTTCTCCAACCTGACCGGCGGCAGCCGCGTGCTGTTCGCGTCCGCGATGGTGGTGACGCAATCGGCTGAAAAGGTCATCACCACTTTGCGCGAGCGCGCGGCAAAAATCTGGGAGATCGACCCTGAGGCGGTCAAATGGGAAAACGGCGCGGCACACCCGGCAAGCCCCAATGCCGGCCAGTTCGAACCGCTGACGCTTGCCCAGCTTGCGGAAAAGGCTCCGCAAATGGGCGGACCGATCGGCGCCGGCGTGCAGCTCAACACCGAAGGCGCGGAGGGCGGTTTTGGGACCCACATCTGCGACGTGGAAGTGGATGTCGAGCTCGGGATTGCCCGCGTGATCCGCTACACCGCGGTGCAGGACGTCGGCCGCGCAATACATCCGGGCTATGTCGAGGGCCAGATGCAGGGCGGCGTGGCGCAGGGCATCGGCTGGGCGCTGAACGAGGAATACATCTACACCAAGGACGGCAAGGTGGATAATCCGGGCTTCCTCGACTATCGCATGCCGGTCTGCTCGGACCTGCCGATGCTCGACACGGTGATGGTCGAAGTGCCGAACCCGAAGCATCCGCAAGGCGTAAAAGGGGTCGGCGAAGTGCCGCTGGTGCCGGTGATGGCCGCGGTCGCCAACGCCATCCATGACGCCGTCGGCAAACGCTTCTACAGCCTGCCGATGTCGCCGCCTAAGGTGTTGGAGGCGCTTGAAGCGGGGTAATGCTATTCTGCCCCTGGAGGAGCAGGTTTTTCTAAAGCTGGATTAGCTGAAGAGGTAACGCATCAACAGGCCTTCATCGGGGAGGAAGCCACATGGCGGGAACAGTCGTTTTCCTGGGGGCAGGCGCCACGAAATCTTGCGGTGGCCCGATGACCAACGAGATACTTCCCGCAGTTCTAAGTGGGGCGGAGCCCCCGTTGCCGCCCTCGGTGCTGCTGTCTGACTTCCTCGATAAGCTCTTTCACGTCAATCGGGCGGCGCCACCTGACCAGTTCCCTGGGCTCCCGCTGGTAATGAGCCTGCTCGATACCGCGCTCGACCGCCGCCAAGCCTTTCACCCTGACTGGGACCTTCAAAGGGTCTCCGATGTCAGGCAGGCCATTGAGCTTCGGATGTTCGACCTGCTTGAGGAGACGCTAAAGAAGGCGCCGACGAACAATCATTGGCAATTGCTGCAAAGCGTCTACCCCTCTCCCGCAGAGCCCTGCGTCATCAGCACGAACTACGACCTGCTCGTGGACACTGCGATGATGGCGATAAGCGATACCCGCACGCCGGAAGGATGCCTGCCGGATTACCGCATTCAGATCAGCACGCCCTTCTACTCCGCCGGAGGCGCGCGCTTCGGCACTCTGCTGAAACTGCATGGATCTTTAAACTGGCTTCATTGCCGAACCTGCCAGCGCGTTGAGATCGGCGCATCGGAGTCGACGCGATATCTCAAGAGGCTTCAGCAACTCGTAGGACCGTCCCTTGAGCAGTTCTATGCCGCTCAGGGCAGCCCATGCCCAGGCTGCGGAACTCGCCTGCGTCCGCTGTTGATCGCACCCACGCACCTGAAGGACTACCGCAATCCCCACTTGGCACAGGTTTGGTATCAGGCTGAACGTGCGCTTCGCGAGGCAGAACGGGCCATTTTCATTGGCTACAGCCTTCCGGAGGACGATGTCGAGGTCGTCTATTTGGTCAAGCGCGGCCTTGCCCACCTTCCGGCCAACCTCGTTACTGTCGTCGAATATGATAAGGCAATGCCACCGCTTGCCGGCCACGCCGTCGGGCGCCGGTACCGGACGCTGTTCGGCGACGGCGTCGACTGGCATCCAGAGGGGCTGGACGCCTGGCTCGCCCAAGGCGGCGGCCAAGTCCAGGGTTAGTCAGCCATTCGGTTGGAGGTGCGCCCCCGGTCGGTCGCTAGTAAATTCCAAGGCTCAGAAGCCCGTCATCGCACCCGGACCGAGGGCGAAGGTACGGCGGAATTCGTGGTGTGCGGACGGGCTAGCGGATACAATCGAGCACCAAGCGAGCGTACAACGTATCATGCCTATTGATCCCATCGAACTGTCACGCGAACTCATCGCTTTCAATACGATCAACCCGCCTGGCAATGAGCTGAGTTGCATTCGCCACCTGGAGAAGATTCTCGCGGACGCCGGACTCCAGACGTCGCTGCAAAACTTCGCTCCGGATCGGGCCAATCTGATCGCAAGGATTGGAGGTGCCGGAAGCAAGCTTCCGTTGTGCTTCACCGGCCATGTCGATACGGTTCCGCTTGGAAATGCACCTTGGAGCGTCGATCCGTTTGCGGGCGAGATCATCGACGGCAACCTCTACGGCCGCGGCTCGACGGACATGAAATGCGGAGTGGCCGCTTTCGTCGCGGCTATCGGTAACATGAGCGCGCAGCTTGAAGGCACCAGCGGTGCGGTTCTCATCATTACTGCGGGGGAAGAAATTGGCTGCGAGGGCGCATTTCATCTCGCGCGCGCCGGCATTCTCGGACGTGCCGGCGCGATCGTGGTGGCCGAGCCCACTTCGAATGCCGCATTGGTCGGACACAAGGGTGCGCTCTGGCTGCGCTTGACGCTCAAGGGCGTCACCGCTCATGGATCGATGCCGCATCTTGGTGTCAACGCCGCCTATAAAGCCGCGCGCGTACTCACGGCGTTGGAGACTTTCCAGTTCAACGTGGCGCCGCATCCCTATCTGGGATCTCCGACCCTCAACGTTGGCACCGTTCGCGCCGGCCTTAATGTAAACTCCGTGCCCGATCTCGCTGAAATCGGCATCGATATCCGCAGCATTCCGGGGCTGCATCATTCCCGCATTCAGGAACATCTGAAGGCAGAGTTGGGTGACGATATTTCGCTGGAGCCGATCGTCGATGTCGGCGCTGTTTGGACCGATCCGTCCTCGCCCTGGATCAAAGACGCGTGCGGGATCGTGCGCGACATCACTGGTGAAGACGCCGGCCCCGAACCGCGAACCGCTCCCTATTTCACCGACGCGTCCGCCTTAACTCCTGCACTTGGCGGCCCTCCGACCATTATCCTCGGTCCAGGCGAAGCCGCCAAAGCTCATCAGACGGACGAATTTTGTTCTGTTCAACGCATTCGGGAGGCTTCGGAGATCTATTCGAAGCTTGCTGCAGGATGGGCCGCGAGTTCCGAATAACCGCTTCGCCAAGGGCCGAACCTTTCTCGGCGTAGTCTACTTCGCTTCACTTGCCTTGATCCCCGAGCTTTCGACCAGCTTTGCAACCCGGATCATGTCGGCGGCGAACAGGCGCGCATGCGCTTCTGGCGTCAACTCGCTGTCAGGAAATGGCAAGGTGCCAAGCTGCTTCAGCTTCTCCAGCAGCATCGGATCGGCGAGAGCCTTGCGAAGCGCGGAATTCAGCGCGCGGATGGTCTCCACAGGTGTGCCCTTCGCCACATAGAGCCCATGCCACATCGAGTAGCTGACCTCGGGCATGCCGAGCTCGGCGGTGGTCGGCACGTCCTTCAACTGTTCAAGCCGTTCTGACGACGTGATGGCTATGCCGTGCAGCGTTCCGGCCTGAATCTGCGGCAGCGCGTTGGTCACCTGATCCCACAACAGATCGATCTGCCCTGCCAGCATATCGCCGATGGCCGGAGCTGACCCGCGATAAGCCACGATGGTCGGCTTGAAACCGAGCACATTGCCCATCATGACGGCGCAGAGGTGACTGTTGGTCCCGATACCACCGTGCGCAAAATTCGCCTTGTCGCCTTGCGTCTTGATCCAGTCCACAAATTCCTTCGGCGCGGCGCCTGGAATCGACTTGCGGCCGATCAGGACCATCGGCGCGTTGTTGACGAGGCCGACCGTCTCAAACGCAGTCTTCGTATCATAGCGCAGATTGGTGAACAGGCTGGGTGCCGCGAGCAGCGCGACGTGATTGATCAGGACGGTGGACCCGTCCGGCGCCGACCGGGCAACGCGATCATTGGCCAGCGTGCTGCCGCCTCCGACCACGTTCTCGATGATAACGGTCTGGCCGAGTGTGCGCGACATCTGCTCGCCAATCAGACGCGCGACAGTATCGGTGCCGCCGCCGGCCGCGAAGGGGACGACCAAGGTCACGGTCTTCGGGCTCGGCTGCGCATGAACCGGCATCGAAAGCGCGGACATCAGGAGCGCGATGCCCGCAAGGGCACATTTGCAAAGGCGAGTGAACATAATCGCGTGCCTCCGGGACGTATTGCTTTGAACGGGGTAACTCAAAGGCGTGCCAACGTCGCTAAAAGCTTATCCCAACTTTGCCTCGTACCGAGAGCAATTCACCGATGGGAGGTGCAAGGGCCGCGGCAGTCTGGTTCATTCGTGAACGTGTGGTCATGAATAGCGCCGCCTGATTTCCGCGACGGCCACGTCCCACTTCCCGATGATAGCATTCAGCGGCGAAATGAAGTTTTCACCCGTCCTTTGCTGGAACACGGAAAACTGATCGGCTTTCGCTTTTCGAAGCGAGGCGATCCGACTGTTGACCCTGCTCTCAATGCTCGAAGCAGTACTATCGCCTTGTGTTGAACCCACGCAGTTTGCGGGATTGTCTTTTCCGTCCTCTTTGTAACAACAGCCATAGTAGCTGATAGGAAATTGCCCGCCTTGGCGGTTCCACTCGCATACGGGTTGTCCCAGTCGCCTTTCAGGGTCGAGGCTGAGACCGTAATTTCCCAACGTCGTCGTAACGTACTTGCGGTATTCTATCAATTCGTCGGCGAAAGCCCGCATCGCCGGCTTATTACGATCAACCTCATAGAAAGCGCGTATCGCCAGTGCACGCAGCGAAACGAAATTGGCATACACCGGCAAGGCGTTGAGTTCGTATTTTTGCGCGAGCGCAATTCCTCTATTGGTGTCTAGATCGGCGGCCTCGATCAAATAGCGATAATTCCTTCGATCCGACGCAGAGGCCGCGGCGTAACGTTTGAGGTTTCGATACGTGGCCTCGGTGCTGGCTTCAAGGGCAAGCAGGACCTCTTCCGCGAGCGCGCGGCGCAACTCTTCGCGAATAAACTCCTTGATTTCTTGGACGGCGTTACGAATGATTTGCGCGAGTTCGCCCATTGACGGCTCGCCGATAACTCTAGCGAAGGCCATGCCGCCAATATAAGCAATAACCCCTCCCGCGAGTTGCGCACCGACCCACGCCCATGTGAAAGGCTCAATTACTTTGAATTGGGTCAATAACTCCGGGCCGCCACCTTTCAAATCGATACCGTTGCGCCCGTAAATTTTTCCGCCGGGTCCCACGAGGTATGAGGCGCGACCAGAGAAGTCGTCAATAGCGTCTAACACCGCTGGATCGGTCGACATTTCATCATCATTTATGACTTGAGCAATAGCAGAACGCGATAGGATTAAGGCAGGAGCATACGACGCCGCACTAGAAAGGAGGAAGCGACGGCTGATGTTCGATGGCCTTGTCATTGCAATAGCCTCAGTTCGCGCCGCCACGCTCGCGACAAAAGCCATTGCCAGCCCTGTCTTGTCCGATCGCCCCCGAATTGACGGGCGCGTTCAGCATCGAAACCATGAGAGCACCATTTAAAACCGCTGACATTCTATTCAAAAGTTGAATTCCGGGCGTTGTGGATGTCAATACCAAGCTCGCTTGACACCTTGGAAATTCGAAGAAAATTCGTCCCCGATTCGTCTTGGCCGTGGTGGAGGGAGAGCGACTGTAATCCAACATTCTCTAGTTATGCGCAAGACTACGAGGGGGTTCCAGCCATCCCAGGCTCGGCCTCTTTACGGCCGAACCAGGCGCGCCACCACAGGCAAGAGAGAGCCAGCGCGACCAACAATCCGCCTCCGGCGCTGACGAAGGCGAAGCGGTATCCGGCGAGGAAGTCGCCGCCGGCGGCGCCGTGGGCATGCAATGCCGTCAAGATTGACGCGCCGCTGACGATGCCGACCGTTCGGGTCAACAGCGCGAGGCTGCCGGCAACACCGCGGTCACGCTCGGGCAGCGTGCCTGTCACGAGGTCAGTGTAGGCAACGTTGAGCAATCCTTGCCCCACTCCCTCGAGCACGAGCAGGAATGCCACCAGGGAAACGGCAGTTGCCTCGCCCGTGAACCCAAGCGGCAGGAGGCCGAGGCCCACGATCGCGACGCCGACAAAGGCCGTGGGCCCCCGGCCGAACCAGGGGACCAGTCGCGCCGCCAAAGGCGCACCGGCTAAGGCGCCCGTGTAGGCGAGCGCCAACATTAATCCGCTCACGACGGCAGAGAGGTGCAGTACGTTCATGAGGTAATAGGGCGTCAGCAGCAGGACGGCGAAGCCCGCCAGATTTGCCAGCGCGTTCATCACGTTTGGAATCGTGAATGCGGCGTCAGTGAACAGCTCGGGGCGGATGATCGGCTCCGGGGCGTTCAGGCTACGCATGACGTAGCGGTGCAGAAGCGCCAGCGCAGCGGCGAGCAGACCGAGCGCCATCGACCATGAGCCCGCAGGCCGCTGCGAAATTACCAGCACGAGGAGCAGCGTACTCATGGAAGCCGCAAGCAGGATCGCGCCCAGCAGGTCGAACTGCCGCGACTGAGTGGGCGGTGACGGCAGGGCGCCGGAGAGGGCGAGCGCGAGAAGCGCGATCGGCACGCGCACCCAATAAACCGCTTGCCATCCCCAGGTGCTGACAAGAACGCCTCCCAGGAACGGCCCCGCCGTGGCGGCGATCGACATGGCCATGGCGTAGCCTGCCAGCGCGTTGATCCGTTGCTCGGGCGGGTAGACGGCTGTCGCCAGCGCCGGCGTGCAGGCCAGCGCCAGCGCGGTTCCAACACCCTGCATAGTTCGGGCTAGCAGGAACAATGGCCAGTCCGGCGCTATGGCGCAGGCACCGCATCCTACGGCAGAGACCACCAGACCGATACGAAAGATCAGCCGATGGCCGAACAGGTCGCCCATCTTGCCGCACACAAGCATCAGGGAGCCGTAGACCAGAACATAACAGACCACCAACCACTGAACATCGCCGAGGACGAGAGCGAAGTGATCCGTGATTGCCGGCAGCGCGACGTTGACGGCAATATCAAGGGGAGCAAGCGATGCGCCAAGCCCGACAATGCTGAGCTTCGCGATCGGCGACGTCATTCGGAGTGCGGCGAAAGACCTTTCCTTCTCCATGTTGCCTGCCCCAAAATTCCCGGCCCCGATCGATCGCGGAGGTGCTGGCAATCTTTCAAAGTGTCGGCGGTTCGCATCGGGCTGATCTAAGTTAGCTATCGCACGCGGTGGGCAATTTGGGTCTATCTTGTGGACCAGGTCACCCGACAGGAGAAATTAATAAATTTATTCAACAGCTTGACTTCTCTCATGGCGGAGAGAGTGACCGCCTCGGTAGCGTTCAACAGCGACCAAGGTGATCCAATAAATCCAATATCTTCAATACCTTTTATAATTTGACCGCCCAAGGTTGTCCATCGACATCGAGCAGCAGCCACGATATTTTGTGGGGCAGCTCGTGGGGCGGTGAGTATGGCGGACGATTCAAAGCGACGCGGACGACATCCTCACAATGCACTCACTGCGGTGAGAGTGCGAAACGAGAGGAAGCCAGGCCGCTACGCCGATGGCAACGGGCTCTATTTGGTCGTTGATCCATCCGGAGCAAGGCGCTGGTTACTGCGTCTCGTCATCCACGGCCGTCGACGCGATCTCGGATTAGGGAGTGCGGGCTTGGTGCCGCTGAGTGAAGCGCGGGAAAAAGCACAAGCGTACCGCAAAAGCGCTCGGCAAGGCGGCGATCCCGCTGGTGACGCCAAGCGAACCTCCCGTCTCGTACCAACATTCACCAATGCCGCGGAGACCGTTTATCAAGCCCGCGCGCCAGCGTTCAAAAACGCCAAGCATTCGGCACAATGGATTTCCACGCTTCGTACTTATGCTAATCCCACAATTGGCGAGTTGAGAATTGATCTGATAGGCACTCCGGACATTCATCGGCTGATCGGCCCCATTTGGCTTTCTAAGCCCGAAACAGCTCGGCGGGTTCTGCAACGAATTGCCGCTGTATTCGATTGGGCCAAGGCCGCGGGGTATCGGTCAGGCGAGAACCCCGTCGATGGCGTGAAGCACGGGCTCGCCAAACAATCGAATGGCAAGAAGCATCATAACGCGATGCCCTTTTCAGAGGTCCCTGAGTTCGTCGCGAAGCTGAGGGCAGCAGACGGTTTTGCACAATCCCACCTGTTGCTCGAATTTTTGATTCTAACAGCTGTCCGAACGGGGGAGGTGTTGGGCGCTAAGTGGGACGAAATCGATCTTGCCGCGGCTGTATGGACCATCCCTGCCGAGCGTATGAAAGCCAAACGTGAGCACCGCGTCCCGCTAACGGACCGCTGCATCCAAATATTGAAGTCAGCCAGAGAAATCGGTCCGCTCAGCGGATACGTGTTCACCGGTCGGGACGGAGTCAAGCCAGCATCAAACATGACCATGTTGCAGGTGATGAAGCGGGCCGGGCTTCCTTATGTGCCTCACGGTTTTCGGTCATCGTTTCGAGATTGGGCGAGCGAAACTACCAACCATCCACGAGACGTCTGCGAAATGGCGCTGGCGCATGCAGTCAGTAACAAGGTTGAAGCGGCGTACCGCAGAGGTGATTTGTTCGATAAAAGGAGATTGCTCATGGAAGATTGGACATCATTTGTGACTGACGCAGGGACTAAATTAGAATGAGGGAATCGCGCTCAAGGGCAAAAAAGAAGAGTCTGATTAAACTTCTGCCCGAAGCCTTGCTTCGACAGAAGAGCCCGCGCCCTCCAATTTTTTTCGAGTCCACAGTGCAACTTCGACATCCATGGTTTACGCGCGCGTTAAGCGAGACAATCAGGTCTGCCAAGTTAAATACTGATGAGGATTTAATCACCCTCTGCGAGAACTCATGTATCGACTGGCATATCACACGCGATTACGGCTTAGAGCGCCAGCGAATAGCAGATGGGCTGGGCCTCGATTATAACAGTAGTAAGATCAGCCGCTATTCCGTGATCGGCGCGGTGATCAAGTCTGGACTGGAGTATCGGATCAAGCTGGCCGGACTTAATACTCGCGAGCGCGCTCGCGAACGGCTTGCGGCGCTGAATGACAACTGGCGGCTGATATTGAACGAGAGGCGGGACTTAGACCCATTATCCGAATGGCGCCGACCGCGTTTCTCAATATGGATGGCGAAGCCAAAATGGAATCGGCACGAGTTTGCAAGCCTTCTGCTCGCTCTGGAGCCGGAAGACTTCGACGAGGATTTCATAAACCGGGCTGTGCCGTATTCGGTCATTGGTCTTCGAGCGCAACGATTATTGCGCAAGATAGATGACGCTGTGGCGGGCCGTGAACTCCGGTTTCCAAATACCGTGACGAACTTGCGCACATGGGCGCTCGAAAACCGGGAGACGGTTCCGCAGCAGATGTTGGGCCGCAAGACCGCCAAAAGCTCGGGCAGCCGCCGAGCATCAGTTGCCCACAAGCAAAGCATTCTTGACGCGATTCAGCGCACTGCCAAATCACACACTTTACGAATCACGAAAGAGCGGCTGTTGGGGCTCATCGAAGAGGTGTTTGGCCACGGCTACCTATCGGGTAATTCTTTCAACCAGGAGATTTGGAAGAAGCTGCCCAACACCGCCAAAATTTCCGGCGGGAAGCCCGACGGCAAGTGGCTGGAAGAATGGCCTGCAGCAAAACGGGTGTTTGAACAAGGGCTCAGACAAACCATACTGCCGCCTAACCCTCAAATCTAACCGTTAAGCGATTTTCGCAGGCTCCATAGAAAGAGCGATCCTGATGGCGTCTTATGACCTCGAACATGAGGTCACCAATGCGCCTGCCTTTCAACAAAGCCACAGGTCCCGGTCGAGCGATACCACCTCAATCATCGCCGCCCGTTACGGCGCCCCTCAAGGCGCCGTCGGAACTCATGTCAGACGGCTGGCCCGCCACGGGTCTTCTTCGAATCAATCAAATCATAGGCCCAGGCCGTCTACCAATCTCGAAATCCCAATTCTGGGTGCTGGTACGCGAGCGCGGGTTACATCCCGTGAAAGTCTCGCCGCACGTCACCTGCTTTTACGTGCATGAATTGCGCGAGAAGTTACTCGGCAGTTCTGGCCCTTCACCACCTTCATCGGCCTCTTCGGGTGCCGAAGCCCAATGCAGCCCCTGCGCCCAATGAGGCGCTTTGGTCGAAACTGGAATCATAAAGGAGGAGTAGGATCATGATAGCCAGCAAAAGGATGGCTGTGTTCGCTCGGTCGCGAATCCTCTCTCGCAGGGGGAGCGGTCAGGCAAAATCCAAAAAAGCGATTTTGCGTCCAACGGCTGTAGCGGATAAGGCTGCGCTTGTTACCCGTGACGAGATAATTAAGCGCGGCGCGGAGTCCGTCCTTGTGGATTTAGGCAAACAGATTGCAGAAAACGACGTGCGTTCACACCGCTACTTCCGCCTTCGCATTGCGTCGATCTACCAAGTTGCGCTCGAAGCGAAGTTGAATCTCAGCGTATGGTCCCAGCTCTGCCGCAGCGTGCTGTTTCAGAATGTACCCCGAAAGCCAAATCCGAGCCGCCCCGAACAAGCACTGCGTTTTGCCCTCATGGCATCCCGTGGCACAGATGAGAGCGGCCGGAAGTTTGCAAGCAAGTGGGCCCGGCAATTGAAAGAGCATTTCGAGGCCGAACGACCAGCGGCGGCTGTGCTCGAGGCGATCTCTCGCCCGACGGTCAAGAAGAACGGGGACCCCCGCTCCAGGCCTGTGAAGCCCAAAGTTTATCGGTACGACTTGGGCGAGGTTCAAACCGATTGCGCACGACATTGCATGATCCCTGCCGGGACGAAAGCCAAGCTTGCGATTCACTCGCCAGATACAAAGGCGATCCACGCCTTGATCGTGTTGCTTACAAAGCCGAGCGGCTCGCCTGCAGGGAAGATGACGCCTGTTAGGATTGAGGCCGTGTCGGCGCACCTCGTAAAGTATTTGGAGAAGTGCGCGGCAAACAGGCGCTTGAAAACAATTCCAACGATCCATCGACACAAGGGCCTGCCACTTCGTGGCGGGTAAAGCGAGCAGCGCAGCATCGGCACGATGGGCGCGTAAAACATCTAGGGGTGGGGTGCCTTGTAACCCCACTTCCCCACCCAGCCCCCATCAACCGATGAACTGATTGGCTCAACTACGAGCCCGTCAGGGCATTCCCCCAATACCCCTGCTTCACACCCCCTTTGTTGCAAGGTGATGACCCATGCCTGCATTCCGAAAAATCAGACCTCGTGACTGGTTTCTTCAGCCGTACATCGGTGAATACGCGGCAGAAGTGACGTCCAACGCATCTAAATTGAAATGGCACATAAGAAGCGGCTATTGCCGCAAGTCGGACGAGGAGAAGAACGCTCTTCTTCGGGATTTTCTAGACAGCGATGGATGGTTTTTGGCAGCCAACAATCCGGCAGCAAGAATTCATTTTTATCGCTATTGGGCTTATCACGGGCACCGATTTGCTGATGGCCACGAGAACTATTTGGTCACCTTCACACCCGAACGTTACGTGAGGCCGCTGGAAGCTGCCAAATCGTTCGACATGAGGAAGCTGCAGGCCTGGACTCGCCAAATACTGCTAGGTTTCGATTACATCGGCATCGTGGAACCGGCCTATTATTCCAACATCAACTTAGGGCTCCATCCACCGCCTATCATCGCATTCCACGTCCATCTCATTGTCCGCGATCCCGACATGTATCGACTTCAGCAGATCATGGATGACATCAATAGAGCTCACCGCAGCCTCGTTCCAGGCTGCCCGGTCGCTGACATGCGGCCGATTAAGCCCGGCGATCACCACAAGGTGCTTAAATACGTCGTGAAGGAGCCCTCTGGGAATTATCGAGCTTATCCGATGCGGAAAGAGGTCATGGATCGTCAGACGGGGGAAATTGAAAGTTGGATGACGGGCCGGTTTCGGCAGAAGTCAAAAATGGCATCGCCCGGTGTTCAGCTCAGGACACGTGAAGTGATCAAGGGTTGGCATTTGGACAAAATCATTCTTGCCGGTGGCGCCGGCTGCGACATGTTGAAGGCGCTCCGCAAAGAGTTGATGCGATACATGCCCGTCAAGGTTCGTCGCGGACGGCAGCAGGAGTGCAGCGGCTATTTCAACAAGGCCGACGATAACGATTACGCTGCCTGATCCATGAGCGATCTAGCAGCACCTGCCACCACTGCCGGGTGCCTGCTCTCCGCCTGTTGTGCGATTGCCGAGCAGTCTCCTTAACAGTTCTAATCACGCCCACCGAAGCGGCACGTAAAAACATTTGCATGCCGCAGCCGAGACTCGGAGCGGCTTTGGTTGCGTTTAATAACTGCGAAAGAGAGGTTCAAATGAGACGGCCACATCAGGCTTCTAATCACGAAAAAGGCTCATTGCTTAGCACTCAAGTCATCACTACGCTAAAGCAATTTCGGCGGAGTTCTGCTTGGACATGTGACTTGGCTGATCATGCTCTCCGAGCACGCTTTTCATTCATTGACCTAGAGGCAGCTCTTAAAGAGTTGAGCCTCATTGCCAAAAAGCGGGCCCTACACAAGACCAAATCCGCCAAATCGATGATCTGTTGATGGTGGCTGATCAGCTGAATACGTCTATGGAAAAAAGCAGATCGCCAGCCCTAGAGGCGGCGAGACAAACTAGCGCCATTCTCGATTGCCTTGAAATCAGAGTTTACTCTCTGGTGTCGCACCTCCGGCACGGAGGCGAAGCAGAAATTGGGCACGAACCCACGCCTGAGGAGATTCTGCGCGAGCGATAATGTTTCAACTTTAGGGTGTTATGGCCAGCCGCGCTCGACGTGCGGGTTTCACAGGGCCAGGTTGGAATAAGGGCTAAACCACTGAAATTACGATGGTTTTAGCGCTTGACAGAGGTAATATATTACCCTAAATTGACCGGGTGAGTCGCGTTTGGGCCAAAATTTGGAGGATTTTCGTGTTGTTGACCTATCGACCTGACGACCCCCCGCCTCGGGCTGCCACCCGGCTATACCTGCCGAAACGATCTGACCGAAACATGGAGCCTCCTCGGCTCCATTTTCATTTTGAGGGCTGGCATGACTGAGAAACATAACGCCGCGCAGAGGATCCCGGCCGACATCGCTCTCATCGTGTTCGGTACCGACCGCAGAAAGAAGCGGCATGCCTCGCGCTTTGGATCGGAAGCCGCGGCTCGAGCGCTGGAGGCGGCCCGCTCAATGGGTATGAGGGCGCTGCCGGTGGTCAGCGACGTGCAACGCGATATCGCTCTGAAACTTCCGAAGGGTTCGATATCGCCGAAGGGCCGCACCGTCGTGCCGCTCGTGCGCCCCGCACTCTACGACAAACTGCTCGCTGTTGCCGGACCAAGCGCCGATCCGGGGAAGCCGGGCGAGCAGCCATCCAGCGCATCCGAGGCGAAGCAAGCTGCGAATGCTGCTGACAGCAAACCCGATCCGACCATCGGCTGGTCAAAGCTGGTGAAGGGAAGCGTCGTGCTCGCCAAGGAAAGCCTCGAAGACCTGTTCTGGTACGAGGCCATCGTTCAGAGCGTTGACGGCGAGGTGTTGACGCTGCGCTGGCAGGCATGGCCTGATTATCCCAAGTTCAACCGCAAGGTCACGCAGGTGGCGTTGCTTCATCCGAAAATGACGAAGCCGTGTTGAGCGCCGATCAGGACAGCAGCCACGCGACGATCAGCGCGCTAAACGATGAGCTGCGCCGTTCCCTGCCGAACGCTAAACCGGGCTGCCTCGTGATGGCGACCGCAGGGGTGCAGGCGATCGGCCCTGCCGGTGTTGCCGTTCTTGTCGCCGCCATTCGCGACTACGATGAATTCACGCCCGACAACGATCCGCACGGCGAGCATGATTTCGGCGCCATGGAGCACGAGGGGGTCAGGTACTTTTGGAAAATCGATGCCTATGACCGGTCACTGGCCTTTGCTTCGCCAAATCCCGCAGACCCGCACGTCACAACGCGTGTGCTGACGATCATGCGGGCCGACGAGTATTGAGGCGAGGCGGGCAAAGCCGAAATGAAAATGACTGCTCAGCCCCCCTGTAGTGGCCACCTGCACGTAGAGGAAGCTGCCATGGATCGAGCCACAATCGAACCGGCGATTAAGCTCTTACTGAGTGAAATTTATATCAAGCTGACCGAAGCCGTGCGGATCGCCAAGGCGGCGGAAGCCTGCGCGCTAGCCGGCAGCATCGCCGAAGGGGTTTCCCTTTCCATGGATATCGAACAGCTGATTTATGACGCGGATCGCCTTCAGGCTGCCGCCTCGCTGCTGAACCAATTATCGGGAAATTAATTGCCAGCGCCTTGCCTAGCCAAGCCGGTGAAAGGGGGGCCAACCACCCCTTACTACCCCTTCGGGCGGCGCCCTGGCCTGAGCGGTTTTGGTTTCGCCGCAGCCCCTTTTGGAACGTTCAGGAACTCGGCCACGTCGACTGCCAGCGCCTTCGCCAGCCGTTCCAGCATGTCGATCGTCGGGTTGAATGCTTCACGTTCCATTCCGCTGATGTACGAGCGGTCGACCGTTGCCTCAAACGCGAGTTCCTCCTGTGACATGCCCTTGGCAGCCCGGATGCGGCGAAGGTTCAGAGCAATGCGTGTTCGGCCCAGCATGAGAGCAGGCGAACAATTTGCTCAGCCGCAAACAATCGAATATATTCGACATATATTGCCAGTGCCTGAACATCATGGATTGACCCTGCTGTGAAAGCCTACCTACAGGCCATGCGCCAATACGCAAATTTCAGCGGACGAATGGCCCGGTCGGATTTCTGGATTTTCAGTTTGGTGCTGCTCGCGATCTTTGTGCTCGCAACCGCTTTGGATGCTTCGTTCAGTACTTCTTCGGGGAAAAGTAGTCTGTTTTTTGGCCTCGCCGGGTTGGTGCACCTCCTGCCTCAACTCGCGGCGAACGTACGGCGCCTGCACGATGCTGATCGTTCCGGTTGGTGGATGCTGCTTTGGCTGACCGGTGTTGGCGGTGTCGTCGTATTTATCCTTCTGTGTTTACCGGGGACGCCAGGTTCCAATTCTTTCGGAGCATCGCCGGCGTCGAGCGACGGCCTTGAAAATTCTGCGAGCGGATCACTCCCAGTTTTTACCGCGGCTGAGCATACTCTGCCGACACAGAGTCCAGCGAAACTCATAAGCGAGATCGAACGGTTATCGCGGCTTTACACCGAGGGAAGCCTGACTGATTCGGAATTCGAAGCGGCGAAGTCGCGTATCTTGTCGAAGGATATTTGATATGGACGTGGTCGGTTTCTTCTTTACCTTGATAGTTATGCTGATCGGCGCCGCCGTGGCCGGCTTCATCTACATCATCCCCAGTCTCGTCGCCTTTCACAGGAAACATCCCAATCGCTGGCTGATCCTCGCCATTAACGTCGCGTTCGGTGCGACCATCATCGGATGGATCGGCCCATTGGTGTGGGCACTCAATGTCGCGCATCAGAGCAACGAGCCCGGTGGCTCCCACGGTGGGGAGTCCGGCCTGAACATCTTCATCAATGACATCAAGCGGGTCGCACTTGAGCCGGCAAGTCGCCCAAGGGAAGGCGCTTCGTCACCGCTAGCTGCGGCGACTGGTGAACCAACTGATTCGATCGGCGAACTCGAACGGTTGACCATCATGTTCGCGGCTGGTCACCTCACCCAGGCCGAGTACACCCGGCTCAAGGCCCTCGTGTTGTAGCGCCTATAAGGCCCGGGGGCATACCGAACCAGCAGTTCAGCCGCCCTAGGGGCCGCGGTGGCCCGACTATAGCCTGTAAAAGCCTAAAAACGCCCATGGGGGCCATAAGGCCGCGCCCAGGCAGGGGTGGGTACGCCATTTTTTTTCGATGGCCCAGCGCCCCCCTAAACGGCGCGAAATGTGTTGTATATATGCAACATATTGTTTTGCAGGTTTTTGAATGAGGTCATGGCTACAAGCCAAATGTTCGGGAAAAATCCCGCCGCGCGCTTATGTGAAAAGAATATCCAAGGCGGCACCGCCAGCTGATCCGATGATTGTACAGCCCACCAATTCGAACTCGTCATCGAACTGATTGCAGCCCAAGCTGGCGTCTACTCGTCCGAAGGTCGCGGCAGTACCCCAGAAATGCCCGTAATCAGCACCGCGGTTGCAACAAAATCAATCCGCGCCAGCCGGAGCCGGAACCAATGCGAACGGTGAGGAAATTTGTCTGTCCATCATCACCGCCCGGACGGGGTCGTTGGAGCTGAAATTCGCACCACCGCAAGCGTCGTGAACCCGGCATAGATGCAGAAGCCGGCCGCAACCGCCGCAAAGAGACCGGTTATGCCGAGATCCAGCCAGTACGCTGCCGCGAGTCCCGCGCTCGCGGTCCCGAGCATCCGCACCGCGTTGGCGATCATCGGTGCAAAGCTGTGGCCGTATCCCTGGCTTACGAAGAACATCCCGAGGCCGATACCGAAAGACACGTAAACCGGACCGACGACCTGCAGATATATTGCGCCAACGCGCACTACTTCGGGGTCGGTACTGAACAAGCCCAGCCAAATGCCGGGCTGCAGCGCGACGATCAATCCCAAGGCCCCGCATATCCCGGCGATTGTTGCCGTTCCCGTCCAGGCGATCTGTCGAGCGCGGCCATACTGCTTAGCCCCCCAGTTCGTTCCCACCATGGCAACAATCGCCGTGCCAAAACCAAACGCGATCGGTTGCATGACGTATTCGAGCCTGGCCCCCATCGCATAGCCGATGGCAGCTTCGGGACCGAACTGGCCGGCGATGCCCGTCAGCACCACCACGGACAGGTTGGTAATTGAGGTGTTGATCAAACTCGGAACGCCAACCTTGAGAATGTCCACGAACAGCTCCCATCGCGGCACCTGTCCCCGGAAACTCAAGTGAATGATCGAACCGGGCGAGCGAAGATATAAGATCATGATGAGGCAGCCGACGCCGAAGGGGATTACCAGCGCCCAACCGGCGCCTGCCGGACCCAACGCCGGAAACGGCCCATACCCGAACATCAGAAGAGGCGCGAGCGCGATATGCGCGGCCACACAACCGACCAGCACGCCCGCATGCAGGGTCATATTACCGGTTCCCCGCACCGCATTACCGAGCAGATTAAGTACGGTGATGCAAACGGCGCCGCCGAAAGCGACATCGGCGTAAGAGAGCGCGTCGATCAGCATCTTGTCGCGCCCGCCCATCCAGCCAAAAATAAAAGGAGAGCCCAGCAGCATCACTGTTGAGAAAATTCCGGCGAGTGCGAGGGCAAGCAGAAATGCGTGGAACGCCAGTGCGTTTGCCCTCTCGCGCTTGCCCGCTCCGAGCGCGCGCCCAACCGCCGACGAGACCCCGGCGCCCATACCACTGTTGGTCGTTTGCAGGATCAGCATGATCCATGGAAAGGCCAATGAAGCGCCCGCCAGCGCGTCCGTTCCAATCCTGCCGAGGAAAAAGCCATCGAAGATTATCACGGCAACAAACGCGATCAGGTTGAGGATGTTCGGCGCCGCCAGCCGCAACAGCGTCGCGAAAATGGGTCCGTCCAATAGCAATCTTGTTCGTGCTGCTACGGGGCGCGCGACAGGAGTGGGCCTCGTCACGAGCAGCGGCGAATACGGCGAAGCTGGCTCGGCGATGGACGGGTCGGTCATATGTGCTCCTCCCGATCAGGGATTGGAGCAGCGGCTTGAGACAAAGCGTCTTCAAGGACCGGGTGGCTGCGTTAGACCCGATTGCGCTTCAGCGAGCGCGTTACTCTTGACTGCTTCTCGCGTTGGCCTGCAACGCATATTTTATGCGGCCAGACCGAGAAAATTTCATGACCTCTGGACTGGCCCGATCGTTTGCTCCAGCGATGGGTCTGCCCCTCGCAACGGCCTGCCAGCTGTCCGGAACGCTGCTTCAGGCGAGATCCCAACGTCGGCCAGCAGCCTGTCATCCAGCTCGCGCAGGTCCCGCAGTTGTCGGCGCCGTTCGAGCCGTCGTACAATACTGCTTATCCAGCCATACAACGGCTTTTTATCGCCCGTTGTCCCAAAAGCGGCGTGAACTTCCCCATGAACGGAATAGTAGTGTGACATTGCCGTTGCTCCATCTCGACGGCGGCTGGCTAGCGCCGAGGAGACGGACCCATAGAACGAGGAATGGTCTTGCCGGCAAAGCATCAATTCTCTAGCTTCCCTTACATTTTCTCATGAAGGGTACTGTGGCGTCGGAAATCCCGACAAATCGAACCGGCCGCCGATCCCGGTTCGACAAGCCTCGCCGTACGCGACCCACGCGGTTGCCACATCCTGCACGCCGCTGCCGCTCGAATCGAAGATGACGAGTTCGTCATCGGACATGCGCCCATGCTTTCGGCCTGCCGCGAGGTCGGCAATTTCAGCATGGACGTGGTCTTTCGACATAACGCCGGCGCGTATCGCGTGGTTGAGATCGCCGCCGGAAGCACAAGCATCAATGTCATCCACAAGGACGCGCGCACGGCGCATCAGGGCCGGCGCAATCTCCTGCTTGTCGGGGTTGTCGGCGCCGACGGCCGCAACGAAGCACCCCCGCAGGTCCAGATCTTCGGTCAGGATCGCAGACTTCGACGTTGTGCAGGTGATACAAATGTGCGCGCCTCGTACCGCATCGCGCACGCTCGACGCTGCCGCCACCGGGCACGTTGTCGTCGAATTTGTGCGGGCGAAGGCTTCCGCACGGGCCTCGTCGACGTCAAACACCTGTACCCGTTCCAGCGGAAAAATTGACCTGATAGCTTCGAGTTGATAGCCGGCCTGCGCTCCACTACCGATGATGGCTGCACGGCTTGAGTCCTTACGAGCACCATACCCGGCAGCGAGCGCGGCGGTGGCCGCGGTTCTGATACCCGTCAGCGTAATCGACTCTAGGACAGCAAGCGGCCGGCCATCCTTTGCGTCGGAGACCACGACCATACCTTGGATGGTCGGCAACTGTCGCAGCTTCCAATTGTCGGGAAGGTTGGCGTTGACCTTTGAGGCGAATGCGAGATGCGAGCCTGGCAAAAGGCCGGATTTCACATGAATAGAGCCGCGCTCGACCGTGAACCCGACAGAGCGGCCTTGGTCCCCAGGGTTGTCGGCCAAGGCGGCATAGGCTTCTCGCAACGCCTCGATGACGACCTTCGGACTGAGTAGGCGCCGCAGATCGGCCCCCGAAAGCAGCACAATCTCACTACGTGAAGGAGCAACGGATTGAGCCATAAGCGCCTCGCATTCCTACTGCACCTTGAGCCGAGCTACTTCGTCTCGCCATACGTCATGTCGTCGAACAGCGTCACGCTGTCAGCTTTGGTCCAAAGTCCCACCATCCCGGCTTCGGTGAACGTGGTATCCTCGACTTCAAACAGGGGTTTACCGTTAAAGGAGGCGCTGAAGCGAGGGCCTTTGAAGTCAACGCGCAGGGTATGCCAAGTGCCGGCAGGGACCGGAACGGAAACGCCGTACCCTCCTTTCCGACCGACAATGTCGAGCGCGCTGCGGACTCCGTTCACGATCTTGTACAGGACGAAATTGTCCTCAAGCGCATTGGCACGAACGACGTAGTAATTCTTCGCATCCTTTGCCCGCCAGACCACGCCAGCTGCGCGATCCTCGGACCCCGCGACGGCCTTGAACTTTACCTCGATGAAGCCGTCCTTGATGCTGCTGCCGTTCTTCAGCAGCAACGGGTAAGTGGCACGGCCAGATTGCTTGACGACCTTCCCCTTCGACGGCGCCGTAGCATCGTTTTCGACCGTCCATTTCGGATTACCGGATCCCGTGAGCGTGGCTGTCCAACCTTCGGGCGTGACGCCGGTCTGGGCGCTCTCAAAACTGTCCGCGTGGTTTGACATATCGTTCACCTCCAGCAGGAAAAATGCGGTTGCGATTACAGCCCAGCGGATGTTCGGATGAAGCATTTGCCTGTTGCTCGGTTTGCGAACGTCGTAAGACATCGGAACAAAGCCCCCACGAGGTACAGTCAGGCGTCGACCAACCGCCCTTGGCGCGTGCTGGTGGTCAAGACAGCATCCCCGCATAAAACAGAACCATGCCAGCGGCGCAGCACGCAGCGAGCACTGGAATCATCCCCACCTTGAAACGGAAGATCGCAACGGCCGCGCCAACGGAGAGCAGCAACGCCCAAGGGTCGATGCTGGTCCACTTCGGTGCGTCGAAGGCAAACGGAAACGCCCGCACCGGCTCGACTTCGCGGAACAGCGTATGGATAGCGAACCAGATGGCAAGATTGAGAATAACACCCACGACGGCCGCGGTGATGGCCGAAAGCGAGGCGGTCAACGCCTTATTGTCGCGAAGCGCCTCGATGTAAGGCCCGCCCAGGAAAATCCAGAGGAAGCATGGGACGAAGGTCGTCCACTTGGCGAGGGTGCCGCCGAGCGCGCCGGCTACCATGGGATCGAGCGTTCCGGGATCCCGGAACGCCGCCATGAAGCCCACGAACTGCACCACGCTAATGAGAGGACCCGGCGTCGTTTCCGCCATGCCGAGACCGACCAGCATCTCTCCCGGCTGAAGCCAATGATAATATTCGACCGCCTGCTGCGCCATGTACGCGAGGACGGCGTAGGCGCCACCGAAGGTGATCACGGCCATCTTGCTGAAGAAGATGCCAATGGCGCTGAACACATTCTCCCAGCCGAGTGTGTAGATCAGCACAGCGACAGGGCCCAGCCACAACGCGAGGCAGATAACCGTGACCTTGATCGCGCGGCTCGTGGAAGGACGCACGTGCCCGGGGATTTCCTCGGCGAAGGCCCGATCGATCGCTGCGGGCTCGTCGCTATCACCCTTTGCCGCACCGTGGCCAATCGATCCACTGAACGCTTTGAACCCGGCGGCATGACCGAGGAAGCCGACGAGAGCCGCCGCCAGAATGATGACGGGAAACGGCGCGTGGAAAAAGAAAATCAGGATAAAGCTCAGGCCGGCAAGGCCGATCATGACGCGGTTTTTCAGCGCACGTTTTCCGACCCGAAAGACCGCCTCGATCACGATGGCCAGCACGGCCGCCTTTAGACCGAAGAATAACGCCTGTACTGGTCCGATTTCACCGTAAGCTGCATAAAGCCAGCTCAGGATCATCAGGCTGACATAGCCCGGCAGAATGAACAGCGTGCCCGCTACTAGCCCTCCCGGGATGCGATGCAGCAGCCATCCGATATAGACGGCGAGTTGCTGGGCCTCGGGGCCGGGGAGAAGCATGCAGTAGTTGAGCGCGTGAAGAAACCTCGTCTCGCCGATCCACCGCTTTTCCTCCACGAGGATGCGATGCATTACCGCAATCTGCCCCGCCGGCCCGCCGAAGCTCAAGGCAGCGACGCGAAGCCAGACCCAGAATGCCTCCCGAAAGGTGACACCGTGACGCTCTTCGGTGCGGGCGTCCAGGGTGATCGAACTGTTCAAGCAAATGCCTCCATCAACTTGTGTTTGCGTCAGTTGCGATTCCAGGAAGCTGCAGAACACCTTCAAGACTCGGCCCAATTCCCGAGGGCTTCATCGCGATGCGGTCGCCCGACCCCAATACTTCATAACACCCATCATCTGGCTCATTCAGAGTGAGGCAAAGCTCGTCCTTCTTGACGGTCCACGTGCCAACCTTCTTTGTCCCCATCGAATAGCTTCGCAATCGGCCCTCGCGCTCATAGACGTAGCGCCAGTGGACCTCGTCGGTGAACTGCTTTCCGACGAACCTGGGGCGGATTTGGTTGCCGGAGAGACGCAGCAAGTCATCCGCTTCTGCGTGGCCAGTCGCCACTACCGACGCCAGACCGAAGATCATGGCTCCAAGCCATCGTCTTTTCAGAAGGGTGGCTACTTCTTTCCGCACGATTTCAGGCACATCTGGTATTCGGTCTTGCAGGTCGGCCCGGGATAATTTTTCATGCAGGCGCGTTGCTGCTCGCCGCATACCTTGCAGTTCGGTTGCTGGGCCGCCGCCGCGGGGCTGCTGCCGTAGCAGCAGGCGAGTACGATTAATGCGATGACATGCGTTCTCATGGACCGGTTCCTTCCGACGGTGAGTGGGGTCAGTCTAGCTCTTCTTGCTTGCCGTCTTGTCCAGCGCGGCACGCAACCCCTTGGCAAGCTTGACGGCATCGTCATCGGCCCAGAAATGCATGAAGAACAGGCGCGGTTGCTCGTCGAGCATATGGCTGTGCAGCGCCGTAACCTCGATGCCATTGGCCCGCAGCGTCTTGAGCACGGGATTGACCTCATCGTTCGTGAGCACGAAGTCGCCTGTAATGGCCGCCTTGCCGCCGCCCGTCGGCTGGAAGTTAATGGCAATGGCAAGGCCCATGGGCCCGACCGGCGCCATCACCATGTCGTGGTCCTTGATCGGTTCTAACCGCGGGACATTGAACTGGTAGACGCCGCCATTAGTCTGCCCCTTGGCGCCGATGATCTGTTCGATTTGCGCGGTATCGAGCTCGACCGGGGGCGGCGGGCTGGCTGGCGCGGGTGCCGGCAGTGGCGTCTTGCTCGCGCCAAGCGCATCGCGAATGACGGTGGCCAGTTTCGCAGGATCGCCATGGCCGCCGACATGCATGTAGAAGGTGGCCGGGTTTGCGCGCAGCAGGTGGTTATGCACCGCTGTGATGTCGAGGCCGCCTTCGATCAGCTTGAGCATGACCGGATTGATTTCGGTTTCCAGCAAGACGAGATCACCCATCACCATGACGCCGCCATGCGCCGGTTTCATCGCGACCCAGCCGCCTAGCGCGAGCGCAGGCTTAATGGTGACGCCATCGAGCGTTACGGTAAGGTCCGTGCGCGGAAAACCATAGCGATGCACGTCATCGGTGACCGCTGCCTTGCGGCCGAAGGCATCATCCACTTTTTGCCAATCGATGGCCTGGGCGTGCGCGGACGCAATAAAGGGTTCGGCGAATACTTTCCAGTCTACGGTCTGGGCATGGAGCGACGTCGCGAACATGAGCGCAGTGATGGATACGGCGGTTGAGAATTTCGGCATGGTCTGCTCCTTTGATCTCTTTTCGTCTGCCCCACATTCCTAAAGTTTTTTCAGGCCAACGATCGTTTTGATCCCCGCAATGTTCTCGACCGTGATCGCGACATAGTCCCCGGGATGCACTGCGTTGAAGATGAGCGCGTCCTGGACCTTGAATCCACTATCGACGCCTGACTCGACCTGGACGGTGATCAGGCCACGTCGCTCGTCTACCGCGGTGATCATTCCCTCAAGGATTTGCTTGGCGGATTGCTGCGTGAGCGAGGGCACGAGATTATCGATTTGTTGCACGACAGCGTCGCGGGCGGCGGCATAATCTCTCAAGGGTTGAGGCACATCCGGCCAGTAGGTGACCTCAGCCGTTCCGCGTTTACCCTCGGGCACCGCGTCGAAGGCGATGATCTTCGCCGCCCCGGCGCTTTCAGCGGCTGTAAGGTCTTTGGGCACGTCGTTAAGCGGCGCAAGCCCGTCGAGACTTAGGCCATCCCGTATCCGTGTCGGGATCGAATTGCCGATGTCCATGCCCTGCAGACAGACGAAGACGATGGTCTGCTTGTCCCGCGCGCTTGCATCGCTGGCGTACACGGTTGCGGGATACAACCCCCAAGTAATGGCCGCTACGCATGCCATTACGATTACGCGGGCGGTGTACCCCCTTGCCCTGAAGCTGAGGGCGGCTGTGCCAGCACTATGCCCCCGTGATCCTGCAGCCTGGCGCTGGGGTAGCCTCCATTGGTCCATGCGCAATCCCTCGAACAATCGAGTGCTGCGCAGAGCTTGGACGGAGACCGTCTGACGGGGAGTCTGCTCTTCCCCGTAACCCGGTTTAGACCGAGTGCAGCGCACGCGCAACAATGCGCGCTGGGGATTTGAACTGGCAGTTCACAAAGGCGTGTGCGCCTCCGTTCCGTCTTAGGAACCGGACCGCCTGGTCATGGCTTGTCTCAGAGCATCAAAATATGTCGGGAGACGCGCAATGAAGATTGCAACAGTCATTCTGGTTGCGGCCAGTGTTATCGCGGGTTCAGGTGCTTGGGCGCAACAATCCCTTACCGGCTCCGTCACCAAAGTCGACGAGGCCAACGGCAAGGTCACAATCCAGCAAACCCAAGGCGGGACCGTCGGCACGAGTCCGGGCGGCATGGCCGAGGATTTCAAGGTTCAGGACGGGCTGCTGTTCAACGCCCTGCAGCCTGGCGACAAGGTGGTGTTCACCGTAACCGAGAGCGGCGGCGTGAAAACGATCACGAAACTCGAGAAACAATAGAGGTCGCGGTCTTTCGAACGCAGCCCAGCCTGAGCGCGTTCATACAAAGGAGAACCGAAATGAGGATGTGCGCACTTCGAACGTTTCTGGCGGTTCCGGCCTTCGCGTTCGGCGTCGGCTTGGCGGGACCCCCGCCGGTTCAAGCCCAATCCGCGCCCGTGCAAGCCCCACAGACACCGCAGCAATCCGATCAGTCCCGCGACCGCGATCGCGCCCGGGCCGAAGATGTGACTATCGGGCGCGACTGGAAAGCGCAAGAAAGCGGGAATGCTCAATCTCCAACCGCCCGGCCTGACAAGAGTGAGGAAACGGTAGGCCGCGACTGGCGAGCGCAACCCAAGCCTCGTTAGCAAGGGATCCTGCGTTAAGGCCATTGACGATGCAGGTTGTCGATCATGTAGGCATGGGCGTGCCCGGCGGGCTGCCCTTGAAGGTGGGGATGACCGGCCGTCAATTCCGGATGTTGATGCGGGACGATCTCGGCGTCGTTCACCGGCCAGACCATACGTGCGATCAGCACGCCTGCGCACGTCAAACCGGCGAGCGCCAGCAACGTTGGCCCGATTCCCGCTGATAGACCAAGCCAACCGGCCAGCGGATAGGTCAACAGCCAGCAAGCATGCGAGAGTGCAAACTGCGCCGCAAAAACGGCGGGACGATCGGCTGCATGGGCGGAGCGTCGCAGCAAGCGGCCCGATGGCGTCATCACAGCAGAATACCCGATGCCCAGGATCATCCACGCCGTCAGAAGAGCGGACCAGATAAGGCTCGCGGTGGAAGATGGCGAGAGAAACACGACGCTGGCAAATCCAAGCAAGACGACGCCTAGCAGCGCGGCGGCTGAAAGCATCACCGCGCGGTCATTCATCTGATCGAGCAGCCGCGGCAATGAGAGGGCGGCGATCATCGAGCCGCCGCCGAAACAGGCGAGCGCAATCGCGACATCGCTGTTGGTGCCACCCAGCATTCCGCGGACAATGACAACGGTATTGACGATCACCATGGCTCCTGCGGCCGCGACGGACAGGTTGAGCGCGAGCAGGCCCCTCAGCCGGGGTGTTGCGAGATAAATCCGAATCCCACGCGTGGTATTTTCGTAGATGCCGCCCTTGCGTTCCGATTTTTCCGGCTGCGGAATGGTGACAGACAGCACCAACGCGGCCGAACAGAAGAATCCGACCACGGTGCCGAGAAACAGCCAGTTGAAGGTAATCATCGTCAGCAGCGCAGCCGCCAGCACCGGACTGAGCAGGCTTTCCATGTCATAGGCGAGACGCGATAGCGACAAGGCGCGCGTGTACTCGGCCTCGTCCGGCAGCACATCCGGGATCGTTGCCTGGAAGGTCGGGGTGAACGCCGCGGAGGCCGACTGCAGCACGAAAATCAGGACGTAGACCTGCCAGACCTGGTTGACGAAGGGCAGCGCCAGCGCCACGGCGGCGCGCGTGACATCCATCGCGACCAGGAAGGCGCGGCGCGGCAACAAATTGGCAAAACCGCCGACCACAGGCGCCACGCCGACATAGGCGATCATCTTGATCGCCAGCGCGGTGCCGAGCACGGCGCCTGCTTTTTCCCCGGCGATCTTGTAGGCCAGCAAGCCGAGCGCGACCGTCATCATTCCGGTGCCGATCAGCGCGATGACCTGCGCCGCGAAAAGATGCCGATAGGTGCGGTTGGCGAGAACGGAAAGCATGAACGACCTTGAGAACGTTATTCCGCAGCGCGATCCGGGATAAAATCTTCAGCGTCGCGATTCGGAACCGCGTTCGGCGTTGGGGTTGAAAAATACGAATAGAGCGCGGGCAGCACAACAAGCGTCAGCAGAGTCGCGCTCAACAGTCCGCCGATCACGACCGTTGCCAGCGGTTTCTGCACTTCCGCGCCCGTTCCCGTCGCCAGCGCCATCGGGACGAACCCCAGCGAGGCGACGAGCGCGGTCATGATTACGGGGCGAAACCGGGTCAGGGCGCCCTGGCTGATGGCCGCTTCCGTCCCGACACCGTCGGCGATCAGCTTCCGGATCTGGCTCAGCATCACCAGACCGTTCAGCACGGCGACGCCCGAAAGCGCGATAAACCCGACCGCCGCCGAAATCGAGAACGGCATGCCGCGGAGCCATAGCGCCAGGATGCCGCCCGTCAGCGCCAGCGGAACCGCGCTGAACACCAGCAGCGCATCGCGCACCGAGCCGAGCGCGCCGAACAGCAGCAGGTAGATCAGCACAAAGCAGCCGGGCACGACGACCATCAACCGCTGTCGGGCGACCGAGAAGTTCTCAAATTGTCCGCCCCATGCCAGCCAGCTGCCCGGCGGTAGCTTGATCTGTTCTGCGACTTTTGCCTGCGCCTCGGCGACCAGCGAGCCGATGTCCCGGCCGCGGATTTCGGCTGTCGCGACCACGCGCCGCTTGCCGTTCTCCCGGCTGATCTGGTTGGCGCCTTCAGTCTGCTCAAACGTCGCCAGGGTCCGTAACGGCACAGAGGCCGGAGCGGCATTGGCGCTTGTCGGAGGTAGCGTCACGGGAAGATTTTCAAGGGCGCCGATATCGTTCCGTAACGTGTCAGCGAGACGGACGATGATCTGGAACCGGCGGTCCCCTTCGAAGACGAGCCCGGCGACACGGCCGCCGATCGCGGTTTCGATGATGTCCTGAATGGCGGCGAGGCTGATCCCGCGCCGGGCGATTTCGGCCTTGTCGATCCTGATCTCCAGGAATGGGAGGCCGGTCGTTTCCTCGACCTTGACGTTCTGCGCGCCATCGATCCGACGCAACACATCGGCGATTTGGCCTGCCGTGCGCTGCATTTCGTCGAAATCATCGCCGAATACTTTGACGGCGACGTCTTCGCGCACGCCGGCAATCAATTCGTTGAAGCGCATCTCGATCGGCTGGGAAAAGCCGACCTTGTTGCCGGGCAGCTTGGTCGCCTCCGCTTCGATCTGCTTGATTAGGTCGTCTTTTGTAAGCGACGGATCGGGCCATTGGTCCTGCGGCTTGACGATGATGTAGGTGTCGGATGAGCTCGGCGGCATCGGGTCCGCCGCAAGGTCCGGCGTGCCGGTGCGCGAAAACACGAAGGCGACCTGCGGAAACTTGCTGACCGCGTTTTCCAGCAGAAGCTGCATCGCCTGCGCCTGCGACAGCGAGGTGCTCGGCACTCGCTTGACTTCCATGACGATGTTCTTCTCGTCAAGCGTCGGGGTGAACTCCTGGCCGAGCCGGGTGAATAACAGCCCGGCGCCGAGAAACAGGACTGTTGCGATTGCGATCACCGGCAGCGGCGATGCGGTGACGCGCGCCAGCAACGGGGCGTAGGCGGCCTTGAGCCCGCGGATGACGGCGTTTTCCTCCTCCCGGACCGGCTTCGACAGCGCGATCGCAATCAGCGCCGGCACGAAGGTGAGCGACAGCATGAACGCCACGACCAGCGCGATGATCACCGTCAGCGCCATCGGCGTGAACGTCTTGCCCTCGACGCCGGTGAATGTGAGCAGGGGGACGTACACAAGGATAATGATGAGCTGGCCATAGACCGTCGGCCGGATCATCTCGCTGGCGGACTCCGTCACGGTCTTGAGCCTTTCGTCCAGCGACAGGCTGCGCCCGAATTCGCGCTGGCGTTCGGCAAGATGCCGAAGGCTGTTTTCAGCGATGATCACGGCGCCGTCGACGATCAAGCCGAAATCCAGCGCGCCGAGACTCATCAGGTTAGCACTCAGCCTCCCTTGAAGCATGCCCGTGGCCGTGATCAGCATGGTCACCGGAATGACGCAGGCGGTAATCAGCGCGGCGCGGAAATTCCCGAGCAGCAGGAACAGCACGACGATGACCAGCAATGCGCCTTCCGCGAGGTTCGTCGCGACGGTGTGAATGGTGGCATCGACCAGTTGCGTCCGGTTCAGCACGGTGTGGGCCAATATGCCGGGCGGCAGGGTGCGGCTGATTTCCTTGATTTTGACGTCCGCAGCGGCGGCCACCGTGCGGCTGTTGCCGCCGATCAGCATCAACGCCGTGCCGAGAACGACCTCGCGGCCGTTGACGCTGGCGCTGCCGGTGCGCAGCTCGCGCCCGATCGCGACCTCGGCGACATCCTTGACCCGAACCGGGACGCCGGCCCGGGTCGTCACCGCGATCTCAGCGATATCGTCGAGGTTTTCGACCCGGCCGCCGGCCCGCACCACGACGCCTTCACCGTTCTGCTCGATATAATTGGCGCCGCGGCTGACATTATTGGCCCCGATGGCGGCGACCACTTGGGCGAACGACAACCCATATCCGACCAGGCGCGCAGGATCTGGCTGTACCTGAAACTGCTTGACGAAGCCGCCGATGGCATCAGCCCCGGCAACGCCCGGCACGGTCTTCATCTGCGGGCGGATGATCCAGTCCTGCACGGTGCGCAGGTACACCGTGCGCTGGAAGTCGTCAGCCAGCCGTTCTCCTTCGGGCGTCCGGTAGCTGCCGTCGCTTTGCCAGCCGGGTTGCCCGTCGCGCACCGGCGCCGTGGCGCCGGGCGGCTCATACTCGACCGCCCACCAATAAATCTCGCCGAGGCCGGTCGAGATCGGACCCAACCTGACATCGACGCCCGGCGGCAGATTGGCCTTGGCTTCGTTGATCCGTTCCGAGACCTGCTGGCGCGCGAAATAGATGTCGGTGCGGTCGGTGAACACCGCGGTGATCTGAGCAAATCCGTTGCGCGAGAACGAGCGCGTCGATTCGAGGCCGGGCGTGCCCGCAAGCGCGGTTTCCAACGCCACGGTGACCTGTTTCTCGATTTCGACCGGCGTCAGCGCAGGCGCCGTCGCGTTCACCTGAACCTGCACGTTGGTCACGTCGGGCACGGCGTCAATCGGCAGCCTGGTCAGCGACCAGAATCCGGATAGCGCCGCTACCGGCACGATCAGGAGGATCAACCAGCGCCGCTGAACCGAAAAGGCGATGATGCGCTCGATCATCGCTTCAGTCCTCGCCGCGCGGCTTCGACAGCTCGGCCTTCAATGCAAACGTATTGGAAACGGCGACCATCTCGCCTGCGGTGAGGCCGGAAACGATCTCGACCGATGGTCCATCCTTCTGGCCAGTCGTAACTTCGCGCTTTTCGAACCCTTCGCCAGAGCGAACGAAAACCACATCGCGGCCGCCAATCTTCTGGATGGCGCTGATCGGCACGACGACCGGCACGGTCCGTTGTTCCAGCGCGATGGCGGCGCTCACGAAGGAGCCCGGGCGCCAGCTTCGGTCGGGATTGTCGATCTCCGCCACCACGCGGGCCGTTCGCGTATCCTTGTCGACAAGCGGGCTGACAAAGACGATGCTGCCTGTCGCCGTGTTCGAGACGCCTTTGGCCGTAACGTCGACTTGTTGGCCCTCCCTGAGCGCCGGCAGATCGGCGGATGCGACCGCCAGCTCCACCCAGACCTTGCTGAGATCGACCACCACGAACAATTCGGTTTCCAGATTATCACGGCCAACCGCGGCTCCCAATTCGACCTTGCGCTCGACGACCCGGCCGGCCATCGGCGAGCGAACATCCTGCCGCCGCAAACTGGCCTGGGACGCTTCCGGAAGCGCGGCAATCTCCTGATCGGCAAGGCCGAGCGCCATCAGTTTTTGCCGCGCGATATTGAGTTTCATGCCGGACTGCGCGGCGGCGTTCCGCGAGCGCAGATATTGTTGCTCCGGTATCGCGCGGCCGGTCCACAGCGTCTGGTCGCGGCTGGCGATCTCCTGGGCAAGTTCGTTGGTCAGGCGGGCAGCCAGATATTCGCTCTTGGCATCGGCCACCTCCCGGCTTTCCAGCACTGCGATGATTTCGTCTTTTTTCACCTCGTCGCCGATGTTCTTGCGCAATTCGGCAACCGTGCCGGAGAGTTTTACCGCGACATGCACGATGCGGTCGGCGTGCGGCACGATGGTGCCGGGCACGACCAGCCGCTTTGCGAGGTTCGCCGGTCCGGCGGAAGCCGTCTCGATCTGCGCCAGCTTGACCTGCTCGTCGGTCATGGAAACGAGCGATGGGTTCGCTTGCGGCTGGGTAGACTTTACCTCCGCCACTACGGTATTGGTTTCCTTCGCGATACAAAGCTGGCCATCCTTGAGCACGCCGACGGCTTCGTAGCGTTCGGATCGTGCCGTGACCCTTGGATAGATCGACATTACCGCGGCAGGGTTGTCCGCGTCTGCGTGATCGTGGCCTTCATGTGCGGATGGCGCAACCACGGCAAAGTGTAGGGCTGCCAAACCGAGAGCGCTAGTCAGGCCAAACCTCGCGAGCCGCCCTCCCGGGCAGCACTGAGTAGTGAGCATGGAAAATCCCTTCAGACATGCGAAATGGCGGCGGCCGCAAGGCCGCCCGGCTTACGCGATGCTGAGGGTACTCGGAGGTCGAAGGAGCGTGTCGGGCCTGACGCCGTCGATCGTACGTACGATCGGCAGATCGACGCGACCAATCAGCTCGAACGAAGTGGTCAGGTCGGGCGCTTGCGGCGACGTGATCGAGTTGCTGAAGACGTGCCAAGTCAAGCTTGGGCCACCATCATCGTCGTGATCGGGCGCCGCGTGGACATGGCCTTCGGAATTGTCGCCTCCATGGGAGTGGACATTGCCGCCCAATTGGTCATGAAAGTGCACGAAACCGCTCAATGTGATCGAGGGCCCCGGCATGCTGCCGACCGCAGCCATCGCCTGCGACATAGATATCAGCATGCCTTGAAGCGTGAACGCCGAGATCGCCAAGAACATAGTTGTTCTGGCGAACCGGGAAAGCCGCTGGCGGTAACGGTGCTGCACTTGTCAACAGTTAGGCGAATTTGTTCGCGATTTCAAGGTAAGTGGCTCACGCTGTGGACGCGGCAGCCGTCGCGGCCACCGCGGATCCGTGCCGGTGTTTTCGGGCGGGTTTCACGGGGAGTTCTGACGTCTTACTACGCTTCGGGAATCGGCGTCGCCAGCACCTTGTCGATGCGTCGTCCGTCCAGATCGACGATCTCGAAGCGCCAGCCATGAGCATCGACGCGCTCGCCGATGTTCGGGATGGCGCCGAACTGGTGCAGTAGAAAACCGGCAACCGTTTGGTATGGGCGAGAGGCCGGCAGCGGAACCTTGAGCAATTCTGCGAATTCGACGGCCGGCATCCAACCGGAAATAAGATACGACCCATCGTCACGTTTGAGCGCCGCCGGCTCGGCCGGCCCTTCTTCCGTGTGGAAGCGGCCGACGATCGCCTCAAGAATATCGGCGCTGGTGACCACCCCCAAAAACGTTCCGTGTTCGTCGTGCACCAACCCCATATGAACTGGCGACTCCCGCAGGATCGAAATGACGTCTCGCGCATCGAGAAATTCCGGAATGATGGGCGCGTCGCGGACCAGCTTCCGGACATCCGGTGTTTGCCCGGACAGATAGACATCGAGCATGTCCTTGACCTGAATGATTCCTGCCGCGGCGCCCGCGTCACCTTCGACGGCGACGAAGCGGGAATGCGGACTAGCTGCCAGTGCCGCATAGGCTTGTTCGGGAGGATCCGCCAGATTGATCATACTGACCTCGTGCCGCGGCGTCATCAGGGCGCCCACCGGCAGGTCGCCTAGCCGCATGACCCCGGCGATCATCTCCTTCTCACCGGGCTCCAGCACGCCGGCATTCTCCGCTTCAACGACCAACGTGCGGATTTCTTCTTCGCTGACTTTCTCCTCCGCTTCGCCGCGCTGGCCAAGCACCCAAAGCAGCGCCTTGCCCGAACGGTCGAGCAGCCAAACCAACGGGAGTGAAATCTTCGCTAGCAGGACCATGGCAGGTGCAACGCGGACCGCAATCGCTTCCGGGTCGCGCAACGCGATTTGCTTTGGAACCAGCTCCCCCACAATGAGCGAGGCGTAGGTGATGACCGTCACCACCGAGCCGACCCCGATCGCATCGGCCAGACCTTGGGACAGACCGAGTTCGACCAGCCAGGCGGTAAGCCGCGAGCCCAGCGTAGCTCCGGAAAACGCGCCGGATAGGACGCCAATTAGGGTAATCCCAATCTGCACGGTGGAGAGGAATTTTCCGGGGTCGGAGGCGAGGGCAAGCGCGCGCCGTGAACCGGGTACGCCTTTTTCGACCAACCCTGTCAGGCGCGCAGGGCGGGAAGAGACAATTGCAAGCTCCGACATGGAAAGCAGGCCATTTACGATAATCAGGACCGTCACGATCCCAAGCTCTACCGTTAACATACGTCGGATACCGGTTCTGCGGAGAGGTCCGTTGATATAGGGCTCTCGCGAAGGGATTAATAGCTGCGGAACTCCGCGGCGCGCGCCGGACCTAGCCTACGGCCCGTCACATTGATCACAACCAACCGGTTCTTCTTGAGGACCATGATCTCGCGTCAATGGCGCCGAAGAACATTGGCAGCAGCGCGATCTCATTCGGATTGAGTCGACGATGTTCTGCTTTGCGACCCAGCAAAATTATTTCCGCTTTGGCCGGGCGCGCCTTGGCTTAGGCGGATCAGCATCGCCCATTGCGCCCAGCCGATCGATCAGGTCGACCACGGTGCGCCGAAGGGTGACGTCGGATATCCTCGAGAATGACACGATCAGAGACTGCCCGTCTCGTGTCCCGAGAAACTCTAAAAATCTGTTCGTCGTCCGCTCCCCGCCGCCCCCAGAAGGCTCCCAGCCTCCTGGGGCCCCTTCGAAGAAATAGGCCGCCGGGACTTCGAGGACTTTCCCAATTTGCTGGAGCCGGCTGGCGCCAATCCGGTTCGTCCCCTTTTCATATTTCTGGACCTGCTGGAATGTCAGGCCGATGTGATCGCCAAGGACCTGCTGCGCCATGTTCAGTTCGATGCGGCGCATCCGGAGGCGGCCTCCAACGTACACATCGATGGGATTTGGAGCCCTTGCCGGCATGAACAACTCCAACGGTTGCGGTTTTGGCGCAAACCACGCGCTTGGCAACTCGGGATTGTTATACGGACTATTTCCGTATTTTGGCAAGTACTTTAATCGCATCCCGTGCGTCGAAGCCTACTGCTTCCGCCCACTCCATGAGTTCGAGCACGTCGACGACCTTCTGGCCGGTCTCGACGTAGGACACGTAGTCCTGTCTTCGTTTCAGGCGCTTTGCGAGATCAACCTGGCGTAGGCCCGCCTCCTTGCGTTTTTCAACAAGGAAAACACGCAAAGCGTCATGTCGGGACGAATCGGAAGTGCCAGCCATCCATCGACGCTAAACGGACTCTTTGCGTACGCAAAAAACCCATATCTGAGGTACAGCCGGCCTATTCGCCTTGCAGGTGATTTCACGCATCGCGTGTTTGGTTTCCCGCTAAACGCGTATTCCGCCCCAACGACCCTCTACGGCGCTTCCCATAAGGGGCAAGCAATCGACGCAGGCGTGTGCGTTTGCGAACGGCGCCATGACCAGCGCCGTCAGCTACCGGTTTGTTGATTGTGATGGGAAAGCTGCGATGCGTTTTATGAGCAAACAGCATCCTGGGAAGCCGCACCAGACCGCTTTTTCGGGGCGCGGCTACATGGAATCTACGACCCGCTGGACAGTTGATGTTCCGACCTTCATCGTTCTCGCAATTTTCCGAATACCAAATCCGGTGTTCCTGAGCATCCGAATTTCGTTCTCGACATCCGTGCCTACGGTGGGACGCCCCAGTTGTTTGCCTTCAGCTTTCGCTCTCGCTAACCCAGCCTTGACTCGTTCACGAATGATCGCTCGTTCAAACTCGGCGAATACGCCCATCATTTGAAACATCGCGCGCCCAGCCGGCGTGCTGGTGTCGAGACCTTGTTGGTGAAGGTAGAGGTCACAGCCTTTGGAATGAATTTCGCCGAGGAAGCTCAGCAGATCGGTAAGGGAACGCCCCAGCCGGTCGACCGACCAAGCGGCAACTAAATCAACCTCGCGGCGGGTGATACATTTTAAGAGAGCATCATATCCAGCGCGCTCGCGACGACCCTTTGCGCCGGAGATGCCACTATCGGTATATGTGGAAACAACCTGCCAGCCGTTCCGTTTGGAGACCTGAAGTAGTTCACGCCGTTGATTGTCAATGCGCTGGTCAAACGTGGAAACCCGAAGGTACAAAGCGACTCGCTTCGCGCGCACTTGGCGGCCACCCCCTTAAGGGCCGTGTACCGAATATATATGATAACGGTACAGCGATCTATGGCCTTAAAACATGCGTTTTTGGCGGGAAACTCGCGACTGAAACCGAAGGGTTTTCGGTACAGCCTCAGCTTAAACCGTACAAAGCCCCTGCAGTAAAGTCTTGCGGTCGTTGATCGTCCGTCCAGATGGTGTGTGACAGCAGTCGTTGCTGGCGTCTGTCGGCAGGGACGGGTTGAATGGCTTGGCCTGTCCGCGCAGGCAAAATAGAAGTTCATATCAGCCACATGGTCAGCGAAGTACCGGTCCTATTAGCCCGCGCCATTGAAAACGGGTCCAAAAACCTTTTCGTCCGCCATTCTTTGCAAGCTGCGTATGAACTCCAAGGAAAGGGGTACCGCAGGGTCTCTCCCGGTTCGGGAGTTGTTCCGGGCTTGGACCACTGTGCGAGCTCCAGCCACTACACAAGTCACCTCTGGGTGGGATAAAACAAAACGAAGCGCCACAAAGCCCGGCTCGACCTCGTAGTGCTCGCAAAGGTCTGAGAACCGACACGACATCTCTATCTGTCGTTTCCGCCACGCTTCGTCGACCCATCGTGAGCGCCAATCGTCAGTTCCAAATTTCTTCTCCTCAGTCCAACGTGCCGCCAGCGCGCCCGAATCAAATGGACACCGGGCTATTACCTCAACCCCTTCGCGCTGATAATGTTGGAGGATGCGGCGGGGCGATTGCTCGGTGACACTGAACGTCAATTCGACTGCGTCAATTAGTTGGGTCACATTTAATCCTGCGGCCGAACCAAAATCGGGGACGGATACTCCGAGCGCCGTCACGAGCCCAGCCGCTTTGGCATCGATAAGGGAGTTAAGAGCGTCTGACGGCCACGACCCACACCAAGTGTGTAACAATGCCACCGCAACGTGATCCGTGCCCAGATTCTCTATGCTTTGTTGCAAACATGAAGCCACCCATTCCGCTGGAAAATAATCACGCCAGTCTGAGGAAGGGCCTGGCGTCCAGTGGTCGTTCTTAGGTGGTACTTTTGTAACAATCGCGTACCTTTGATCCCGAGTGTCTAAGGCCGCCCTTAGTACACGTTCACTGGTACCGAACCCGTATTCAAGTGCGGTATCGAAGATTCTTACACCCTCTTCGGCGGCAGTCTCGACGATGGCGATGGCTTCGTCGGGGTCGAGGCGCCCCCAAGCTCCTCCTAGCTGCCAGCATCCTAGGCCAACTGAGTTGCCGCAAGCCAGTACTGCGTCACGAAGAACGGTTGGTTTCTTCATTTTGATCGAGTTAGCCGTTTAAACTCTGGATCATTGCGCAAAGAACGGAAATCGGGATCATACCGCGCCCATGCGCGGGTTCGTAGGCCATTTTCTAAGGCGCTCTCAAGTAACGAAATAGCTAAATTTCGCTCGCCGGCTAAAGAAGCAATGCAGGCCCGTGAGTAATCTTCTCCTGCGACTGCCCGAGCGCGATTGAAGTATTCGTTTGCGACCTGCGGGTCGCCAGATCGCAAAGCCACATAAGCTCGGATCGAAAGATTCCAGCAGTCTTTCGGGTTTAGTAGGCACGCCAATTCTGCCTGACTCTCAGCAGCTTTAAGATCCCCCTTTTGTGCTAACGCATCAGCGTATTCGGCATGCACATAGTCGGGGACCTTCCCGCTGCCCAAGGCCATTCCAAATGAGAAACACGAATCGGTGTACTCGCCTTGCTGTCGCAGTACCTCACCTCGTGTAGCCCAACATAGAGTGTCAGCGGCATTAATCTGAAGTGCCGCGTCAAGATCAACTAGGGCGCCCTTAAATCGGCCGAGGAGCATCCTTGTAATAGCGCACTCAAGTAACGTTCGCGGTGTGGCGCGGACCCTTACGGCCCGCTCCGCCTCCGCCACCGCTCTTCGCAGGTTACCCGTTCGTCGATCCGCTATAGCGCAGAGCAATTGCACTCCAACTGAACCGTCAGCATCGTGAACGAGTGACCGGATAAATTTCAGACCAGGCGCCGACGGGTTCTCGCCGATGTTTTGAAGCACGCGTATAACGCTCGTCGCTGTACTGATCGAACTTTTAACGGGGTTTTCTGATGTCTCGGTAATGAAGGGAGAGGCCAACAGATCAGGTGACACTACGGCTATGATGCAGAGGTCATCGATCATTGCATCTGTTAACTGAGGTGCCTCTTCGAATGAGGTGAAAACGATCAACTCAGCGAGCAGCCATTGAACCCTGCCATCGGCAGGTGGCTTGTTAGCTAGCATTCGTTCGGTCTGAGCTTTTAATTCGCTCGCAACGTGCGAAAGTGCTGCCGTTGTCACTGCCGCCAGCTGGCCGGTATCTTTGAGCTGGCCCAACCCTGCGGCTCGTAGTGGAGCGTGAACAGAGAAGTATTCCCCGCTAACCCGCTCGCAAAGGGATTCGTCGCGCGACAAGAAGGCGAACGCTGTGTCTGCCTGTGCTCCAATTAGGTGGCGCAATAAACGGAGGTCAAAGGCCGAAGGACAACAAGCTTTGCACAACCAGTCTCGCTGCTGATCATTTAGCCAACACGTGAGGCGCTCAAAGGTATTGCGACTACTGGATAAAAGTTCACGACTCGACATACCGCTTACACGCCAGCGCTCAAGAAGAAAGGGAAGCCCTGCCGTAGCGGCATACAACTGCTCGGCCGTTGGTACGGGTCCCGTGGAGAATGGGCGCACCAACGTCTCCAAATAATCCTCCACTTCCTTGAGGGTAAACGGCAGAATCTGTATTTGCAGGATCGTGCGGCCGTGCAAGTCGATCCATCTACTATCGTGGTGCGATAGCGGAAAGCGACCAGATATCATTAGATGGACATTAGACTCTACGCTAGTAACGAGTGGTACAACTCGCGTGAGTATGAACGACTCGATCTCGTGGCTAATTACTTCGAACGTATCAAGCACAAGAATAAACCGCCCTTGATGTTTCAGCGTCCACTCTTGTATATCGTTAAAAAAAGCTCTTGTTAGAATTCCAAGGGGGTCGTCCAATAGTTCGCGTTCGACGTCGGCGTGTGCGATCCGATGGGCGGTGCGTACTCGCTGCCAAGCTTTGTCAGCGCGGATTGAAAACGGCTCAAGTATCTCCGTAGCCAATTGAGACACAGGGCCTCCACTCGCAGTGTCAGCCGCTGCTTTGGCACTCAGCCCAAGCAATCGCCCGATCCGAGCCGCCGCTGTCGAGTCTGACCCTATTAGTTTTTCTAGAATGTCTTCTAAGCGGGTGAGCGCTTCCTTAAAGTTGCTGTTAGTCACACCGGCGCTACTATTCGCTTGCCGGGCCATTTCTGCTAAGATTTGCCGTCCGTCCCCGAGCCCATCGAAGGTTTCATCAAGGCGAGCAATAGCGCTTTTGGCGGGCAGCCGGGTTTGCACATGGGATACCAAGGTGGACTTCCCCACCCCACCCAAGCCGTAAACCGCTATTAACCTCTTCGCCGTCCGATGATCGCCTAGCAGCTCATTGAGGATGGCCGACGCCTGCTTGTGACGCCCGATCATCGTAGCAGCATTGTCTCTCATCTACGTACGCACCTCAATCTAAGCTCCTCGCGTTCGGTATCATACACTTGTCCGGTTTTAAAAAGGTAGTCCGCTTCAAGGGATTTACGCTGGGCCCAAAACGAGGTTTAATATTCGGCTCTGGCGAGCCGAATATTGATACAGGCTACGTATTCCGCCTGTATTAGGAGGTGTCTTCAACTCGCAAAACCGCTCGCGAGGCGCCTGGCGGCTTTGGAGCGCCGCTCACGCTGGCAGCTCGTTGTCGCTCACGCACTCTTCAATGGCGGCGAGTTCCGTTTCCCACCACTCGATTGCGTCGGACAGAACGTCACGTGCATCGTCGCCTTCACGAAAGCCATCCAGAAGTGGCCGATAGATGTTTTCGTCGAGGGGGAAGACGGAAGCCGCTTCGACAATCACACCGTCCGAGGCTCGCTGTAGTGTGACGGGAATGGCCACCTCCACCTGATCGCCCGGATGCAGATTGAAAGCGTACTCTTTGAGAATGGTGTTTCTTTCCTTCTCGATGAATTCGCGAAATATTTCATGCTCGGTAGCTTCGCTAGTCCATTGCTTGTAGGCGGTGCGCGAAGCCGCTTGTACTATGGGCGACTGGCCATCCACCTTCTCGAGTACGTGGCCTACCGCACGAATCAAGGCGATGGCTGCGACCCAGTGAAGGCGCCATTTCCGAAGATCCCTCTCGTCTTCAAGCATTTGCAGCGCAAGCCGGCAGTCCTCAAGAACAATTCGCGCCCTCGCCGTCATGTCATTTTGATCCAAAACAAGTCAGCAAGTCACGACAATGGTGCTTTCACCTCTCACTCTACAAGGCCCCGAAAAAACCGCCTGAGCAATTTCTCGGAGCTTCCCACGCGTACGTCGCATTCCCACAATACCAGCACCCTGAAGCCGGCCTGCCTGAGCGCTGCGATCCGTTCCGCGTCACGGCTTCTGTTACGCTGCAGCTTCGGTATCCAATACTCGCGATTGGTCTTTGGTTTAGAAGCAAGCCGGCAATTGTCGTGACCGTGCCAGAAACAACCATGCACAAATATAGCCCAACGCCTTGAACCGTTTGCGATATCTGGCTTTCCGGGCAACGATGCCACGTTCTTTCTGAAACGATGGCCCAGCGCATGTACCGTGGAACGCACTTGCGTTTCCGGCGAGGTGTCTTTCGCCCTGATGCGCGACATCATTTCGGAGCGCGTCAGTGCCGATCTTTTGTTCCTTGGCAAGAGTTTTGGAACGTGCGGGCTCATCAGATCAGCGCCAATCCAGGTGTGTCGATTACGAAGGCAGTGCTGTGGTTTTGCCCACAACGGTCGAAATATCTGCCCGAAAGATTGGCGCTAGCGCAGTCATACGGGCCGCCGCAGAGCCTCGAAGACGGATACGAAACTATCTTCTGTGACGCGAAGTCCTCGGACCCTTTGCGCTTCGTCCCAAGCCGCCGCCAGCTCAGGCCCCAGATTTACTTGCTCAGTCCGCCAGAGCGGGTGTGTCACAATTCTAACGCTGGTGCCATTCTCGATAGCATCCAGACCCGCAATCGTCGTCGCTCGGTAACCCGTGCGGGCTGAGAGAAGCGTCGTCGCCGCGAGGGCCGATAGGCGGGACCATCTCGGACTTCCGAGGGTGATCGGCGCTGCCGGATCGAGCGCGAGCGCCGCCATGTCGATCGCAAGACGCCAATCGAGAAGGCTGTGATACGAGAGATTGCTGTAACTGCGCAAGCAGTCAGGGCAGGACGTATCGCACGCAGACGAATGAGCATGGGCAACCATCCGGTCAAGAAACTGCGAGGGCGTAGGCCGCGAAATCATTTCCAGAAGTTCTTGCATCACGGCCGGGGCACCGAGAAATGTTGCGTATCCAGCGCCGTTTTCCAGGGTGTCGGAGAGGAAGACCTGGCCAGTTACCGCACCAGGCGCGGCCGGGTCCTCAAGGCTGCGAATACCCGCCTTCAACTCATAGTCCTGAATGTCGAGCCTCACGGCAGCCGCTCTGCGCAGCATGAAGGCGAGCGAGTATAAAGCGGCCCGTCCGCGAGGAGTGCGAGGATCGGCGATCCGGCCTGCGCCGTAATCAGCAATCCCGAGCAGAAGCATGTCGGTCTCGCTAACCGCTGCAAGGGCGCATTGAACCGCCGGACCAGTGGCGGCGATCGGCGATGGGCGACGGTCGTTTGCGGAAGCCCATTTTTCGTCAGCGGCGTTTGCTGCCTCTATATCGATCAGCATGTCCTGACCAAGACCTGCGGCCGGCGCAAAACTGAATAGCCGTCCACCGTTGTCATTGACGACATGCAGCCGTCCGGTTCCTGCTCCGACTTGAAAGTTCTGGTGCTGGTGAATTGTGAACGCGGGCCTGCCAACTTTTGGTCGCGCGGCGCGAGGCACAAAGTCGAAGACGCCATCGTAATCGCGTGCCCTCGTAAAATAGCTTACGAAGCCTTTGGGCTGGCGAAGGTCCATCGCGCGATAACCCCGGTCGCCGGTTCCTGTAGGCTGACGGCAGACGGGGCAGTTCGGAGCTGCTGGAGCCACCGTCTCGACGTGCTGGCAATTGCCGCACAACCCAATCTGGATTGACGGACCCAAAGGGTCCGGCTCGAGAACTGCAAAATTCCCCTGTCGGCGGTAATGCGCGACACCTATCGCGGTGTGGATTGTGCGCTCTTTCACAGTTTCTGCGCCAGGCGCAAACATGCTTACGGCAAGCTCAAGATCGCGATCCACGACGTTGCGTGGCGGCCAATCACGAGGATTGCGATTGTAGAGCAGACGCTGGCGCGTCGGAAATCCGAACATAGGAAGGATACCGCGGTTAGCGAGCCGCTCGCTAAGGCTATCCTGTATGAGAGAAGGATCCAAAGTTGCCGCGGTAATCTCATTGATGAGGTCATTGGTAGCCCACTGCAAGACGCTTGCTCGGACAGCTGGATTAAGGTGCAGCCGCGTCCCGATCAGAAGAGCATCGCAAATGGCAGCGACGCGCTGTGCATTTCTCGCTATCCACTCCCGAACCATGTCGCTCACCGCAGGGCCTGCAAATCCAGCAGGCGGATTGGGCGGGGCAATGTTCCAGGATGCTGCTGTACCGAACTCGCCGTGAACACTGTCTCCCTGAGTATTGGCAAACAAATCAAGCTCCGAGAATGCCGAGCGCAGTATCTCTTTTGCAAACACCCGCCGCAAAATCTGCTCCCGATCTGTGTCGACGTAGGGCGCTGGCGGCCGATCGGCTGTTATCCGGTCTGGCCGCTGAAAGTAATAATCGTCGTGGCTGCGGCCCCTGCACAGCGTGAGCGCCAAGGAAAGAGCAGCACCCCTTCGTCCTGCGCGTCCAACCCGTTGCTGATAATTGAACCGCATAGGCGGCATATTCGCCATCATGACGGCGAGCAAAGAGCCGATATCAACGCCCGCCTCCATCGTAGTTGTGACACTAAGAAGATCGATGTTGTCAGTCAGCTGGTGCTCGGGCGGTACAGCTATGTTCTGAAAGAGGCGCTGCCGTGCACGCGCAACGAATTTGTCTGTCTGGCCGGTGAGTTCTGCGCAGTTCAGCCTGAATATCGGTCCTGCTCCCGTAGCGAGCCAACGGTAGTAGTCGATGTCTACATTGCGGTCATCAATTCCCGTTCGCAGGGGCGTGCCCAGTCTAGTCAAGCAGTTACAGCAGACACCCCCGCTACGGTGAAGATGAATGCGGGAGCAGCGCGTACACTCAAAGTACGTGGCAGGTGGTGCGGCAACAAATAGGCTTCGGAACCGGATAATTCCTTGGTGAAACACTCCCGCGTTGGTAAGCAGCTGATTTATATCCTGCTCAAGCTGGACTGGATCGAGTCCGTTCACGTTAGCTACTTCTTCGATGTATTCGCGCGCATAGCCTGGAAGCCTTGTATCATCCACCGTGGCTCGATGCGTATCGAGACGCCGGCGTTTGCCGAGCAGCCGGATGCAGCTATCAGCAGCCTCTTGAATCACACCCGCTGCCGCCGGAAAGCTAACACGATCGAACGTCACAACGCCTAGTTTCAGAGATTCGATGTCACGTCGGCCGCCCGAAAAGAGCATCTCTGCCGTAGCTTCCCGTGCTGCACTTATGATTCTATCGCGGTGGCTTTGCTCGTCTCCGCTGAGACCGCCGCGGACGGCTGGCGGTGCCGCCCGCCAGTCAAAAAGGTTCTGCCACTCTCCTTCTGACTCCTCGGGAGTTGCCCACATGACACTGCGGTCGACACCGCCCGGATTCATGCCCTTATATAGAAGTCCATGCTGTGCATCTTCCTGGAGGTCGGTTACCCGCGTAAGACCAAGCTGAGCGTGCCTGAGAATGAGCGCCGCGTACTGCTGCATAGTGAGACCGTTTACGGACGGGTATCCGCGCAAGGTGGGATGCTGGGCATCGGCTATGGCACGCGCATCTTCCCGGCGCGAGGAGCTGAACCTGCGTGCAAGAACAGATTCTTCGGGCGTGATCGCGACGTTCTGAACTTCCTGCTCGAAGGCGAGTACTGAGCGCGGCCCGCTGTCCATGGCATTCACGACAGCTTGGCGCAAAGCATCGAGCCAGTGAGATTTCGCGACGCCGACTGAAAGTTTAGCAGCGTCCTGCCTGCTGTCCGAAAATAGAACAAGCTTGCGGCGAATGTCTTCCGCCGGTGTACCGTCCGTATCCTCCGGCGGAGCAATTTCCCGGAGCAGGGAGTCAGAAAGAACCTGCGCTGTCTTCTGGAAGCCGGTGCGCTGTGTTCGAATCGGAGCAGCATTCGCCATAGCAGCCCAATTGGCTTCGCAGTGCGGGCAAAGTGAAGGCCTGTCGTTGCGGGCGCTCGGCACAGTTGCTCTCTGCGGAATCGGGTTCCGATGCAGATCGGGGACGTGGTAAATCCAGCCAGTCGCCCGGCTCCTGCTATTCGCTAATTGGATTTCTCCGGTGGTGTGATCAAACGTTGCCATGGCCCAGCGGCGTGGCACCCTTTCCTGGGTCCAGCTGTCACGCTGGGGCTGCAACAGAGAACCGTCTAACGCACGTGCGGGCCAATATACGGCGTAGTTTTCATATGACCGGTCGTTGATCGAATGATCCGGAGCTTTCTCGATGTTTGGATCGTCAGGAACAAGAGACCAGACATTCGGCTGAAGTTCACGTTGGCGGCGGAATCCTCCAAGAAAAACGTCGCCGCAAGGTTCGCAGTAGAGCAATTCAAGAACCCGCGAACCACACTGGCACGTTATTGTCGGCCGGTCGTAAAGGCGTCCGACACGTACTTGCGGGTCTTGCCAATTGGCTTGATTGCAAGTGGGATTAGTGCACGCCCAGACACCCTGAACGTTGCGGAAAAACAGGTGGACCCTGACGGGCAGAACGGGCGATCCGTCCTGTGCTTTTGCGCGTGAGAGCGCAGCTATAAGACCAGCTGCGGCTTCCGATGAACCGGTGTTACCTCCCGGAAAAAGACTGTCACCAAGTTCGGTAATCAGCCTAGGTACGACAGTGGGTGCATTTGGGGCAGCGCCGTTCGACGCTGATAGGATGGCTTCGGGCGCCCCGATCTCCTGCAAGACCAACCCAAGCCTCTGCTCGGGCGGATGCTGCCCGGACGGCCTTTGGATATGGGCCGCGCCGGCAAACTTATCCACGGCAGTATTGAGCGCTGCGTCGTCTGCATCCGCCGCTTCGTCACCTAGGACGGACAGAGGAGCCGCGAGATGCTGAAGGCGAGTAAGCGCCGTCACAGGCAGCGCGCGCGGGACGCTTCTGATCAGCGTAAAGGGCCGCGACCTTCCAAAAAATTGCAGAAGGTAATCTTGCGCGCGCTGCCCATCGTCGCCAAGCGAGGCGCTCGACGCGATAATGCGGAGTTGCGGATGATCAGGGTGAAGTCCCAGGCGTTCGTATAATACCCTGAGTATATACCCGACTTCGGTTCCCGGCGTTCCGCGATAGGTGTGCAATTCGTCGACAACCAGGTGAAATACGTGGGAGTCGTTCTCAGCGAGCCATGCCTTCGTCATGTCGAAGATCGATGCCTCGACGTCTCGCATCAGCATGATATTCAGCATGCTGTAGTTTGTGATCAGGATATCCGGCGGAGCCTCCTGCATGTCCCAGCGGCTCCACATTTCTCCACCATCAAAGCGTGGAAAGAACCGCTCGGCTGCCGTGCCGGCGACGCTGTTCGCGTGCGCGGCAATATTTCTAAGTTCCAAACGCAGCTCGTTTTCCGCGCCCGCGCGATCGGGCCGGCCGGAGATAGGTGTCCAGCCGGTATAGCGCCCGAACCAGAACCGATTGCCCGGCCGATGGGCGGCAAGCCAGTTGCGTGCGGCATCGCCGTCGAGGGCTAGGCGCAACCGGGACATCTGATCTTCCGCCAGAGCATTCAACGGATACAGCACAAGTCCGCGAATCGCCGGACGCCGATTCTGTTCGTGCGCGCGCTGAGAGATGCGCGGATGGTTTACCGTATTCCGAGACCCAGCTGGCGGCGACATATTCCACCAATCGTTTCGCGGGGCAGGCGATAAAGGCGCCCATGTTTGCGACTCTCGGACGAGCGCGGCGAATACCGGCAGATAGATCGCTTCGGTCTTTCCCGAACCCGTGCCGGTAAGGATGACGGCGTCCTCCTCGCGAGCGGTCACGGCGCGCATCATATCGAGCTGATGGCGGTACAGCTCGATCGGAATGCCGTTGCGGGGAAGGAAAAGACCTGCTTCTCCGAACGTGCCCAAGTCGGAGATCGTCCCAGGATTCCAGGATGCATGTCCGGTCAGCACGCCGGTGCTCGCGGTGCCGACCGTATGGCCACTCAAAACGTAAGGCGGTTGAGGCTCGATAAGAGGCTCGCGATATAAGACGCCATCGCGGTCTAGGAGACGGCGGCGTGCCAGAACCAATTCCTCAAAGCGAAGATCAAATGGGCTGTCAAAATAGCGGAGATAAGCATTGCGCAGGGAATCGAAGGTCTGAAGGGGATTGGTCATGCTAACCTCAGACCAGTGATCGCAAGCGCAAGATGCAGCATTTCAAGCGTGACGTTGGAAAATGATATGCGGGCAGCACTTTTGTCGAACTTTGGAAGAAGGCCGCTGCACAGGACAAGCGCGCGCGCTATCTGCGCAGGTGGAACAAGCTGGGCTGGCAGGCTTAAATTGCGGCTTTCGGCCGTCCAGGAAGCATGACGGCGCTTGGCCGCTGCCACCAATCGGCCGGCACGATCATCAATATATGCGCAGTCGCCCACTCCCGACTTTAGAATGCTGACCCAATCCCAATCACGCTCCACGCGGTAGAATCCCTTGGCTGAAGATTTGGCCTGCTCAAGCGTTGCGGGAATCCATCGCGCTTCGGTGCCGGAGAACCGCTTGACTGTGCCGACTTTGCCGCTAGGCATTTCACATGGTCGGCGAGGCCAGGCGCCGATCGACGGCAAGCAAGCAAGCATCGTGTAGCCGGCGTTCGGCTGAAAAAGGATACCGGCCCGCGTTGAGATTTCGACAACAGCCCCAATCGATGGTGCAGAGATAAGGACGCGGGAGGGGTTATCGTCTTGCATTGTGTTCTGAATAGCCGCGCCGGTGCCTTGGCAGGCAGCATGAAGCTTGCGCACCACACCAGCGGTACGAGCACCGCAGAGCACGGCCGAGACAGGGGTGGAGGATTCACAAGGGATGCAAGCCAGTGTCGGAGGCGCGACCCGCCACGTGGAACCACTAATGACTTCGATGTGTCCAAGCGCACTGAGGTTGCTGGTTGTAATTCCACGTCGGTCCGCAGGAAGATCATCTATACGGCCGGTTTGGCGGAACGAGACCCATTCGAGCAGCTCATCGGTCATGCGGAGCGCCTCCTGAGATCTCGCGCTCGCCGCGCTGTCCGTTGCCAAGCCGCTTTAGCGTCTGGATTGCCACTGGGCTTAAGCGGAAGTCGGCGAGACGCTGCACTGCGCACTACGTTCACCCATGCCAAAAGGTTTGCCCCCGAGCCGATTGACCTTGCCGAGGCTGGCTCCAGGCCGAGCCAGATAACTTCGCCCTGATGGCGGCGGGTTCCTGAAGCGACGAGCAAAAAGGCCGGCAGTTCGGGAGTTAACGCAATCGATACATTGGCGTCGGATCGCATTTGGAACGGCGTCGCGCGGCCGCGGGAGCCTAAAGCAAAGAGAGTAGGTCTCGCTTCGTGCGCAAGAACGGCTTCTCCCCCGATTCCAAGGATCGAGGCACCGCAAATCGACGTTCGTGTCCATAATTCCTTATGAGCCTGCAAGATGGCTTCGGATTGCCACCTAGGCCAGCCTTCGTGGTTAGCCGGATCGGCCACGATTTCGTAAGAGAGTGAAGGCCCCGGCGTAAGATCAATAAGATGACTGCCGGGTCCATCCCAGCCTTCCGCCTGCCAAGCTCCCGTCGCGTCGGCCGAAGCTACCTTCCTGTCAATCGTCACGGAAACGCTATCCGGCAGATCAGGCAGCTCGATACGTGGAGCATGTCCTTCTGCAAAAGCATTGGAACGCAGCTGCAAGCCGCCGACAAACCTAATCTGCAGATCGTAGCGGGGGTCGAGTGAAGAAAACTCCCCGGGGGCGACGCCCTCCGCCGCACGATGCGGCGTGTAGCCCGTGAGGGCGCTCCATCCGGTCGGCACACCTGCCCATTGCGCGAGCGATTTTAGCTCGGGAGAGCCAGTCGCTTCTGCTACCGCTCGAACGGCATCAGCATCGTCTGCGCGGCAAATGATTGCATGCTCTAATCCGTGCACAACCGCTGGGACTGAGACGAAGCCCGGTTCTGTCGCGCTGCTCGCGAAAATATGGATTCTTCGCGCGCTTCGTATCCAGGTAAATCCGCCGGGTGCCGCGAAGCGGAATTCGTTCGCAAGGGTGTCAGGTTGCCAGATGAGGTCGATATCATCGTATCGGTTTTCATCATAAGAACGGAGCTGTGTGCCGCCGTTAAAGTCGATCGTACATCCGCTGGGATAGCCCTCCGGTTTTGAAAGTACGAGAGAAAGCTGAACCGTTTCTCGGATGGGATGCAATTCGAGCCGAAGGCGCGCCTCCGCCGAAGGCTTCGTCGGCGAACTTTGTGAAGGCGCGACCTCAGGCTGGGGCGACGCGGCCTTAACCTGATTCCTTTTTCGGCCTCGCTGATCGCGATGAACAGCTTGCTGGCGGCGCGACTGATCTCGGGGCGCGAACGGCGCGTCTTGTGACACAATCTCGGGCAGCGCCGCATCGGAAGGCGCACTTGCTATCGGACGCGCAAGTTGGCCTGGCAAGGTTGCGTCGCCCACGTGGTCGACAGCGTTTAACACCTCAGGTGTGAGCGCTGCTGCTAGCGAAGATTGCTCGGTATTCGCTTCCAACGCAGGTGGCGCTCCCTCCGCAACAGTTTGAACCGCTAGATGATCGGCGTTGACTGTCGAGTGGTCTGTCCCTGTGCCAAAGAACGTTTTGACTGTCGTTTCGGCGATGGCATTCTCTCCAGCAGCCGAAGCCGGTAACTCCCGATGCTCGTCTTCGCATGCCGCAAACGGAGTATTTAGGATGAGTTCCCCCACAAGCGGTATCTGGTGGCCAGCGCTTTCGGAAACATCGTCACTAGACGCATTGTTGCCGGGATTTGGTCCATTGGCAGGAGCTTGCGGCACTTCGTTCGCCCCGGCAGTCGGCGCAGGTGACGTGACAACTGCATCGGCCGATGGGAGCTCAGCCACTAGGATCGGTCGAGAACATCGCCACGGTTCAAGTGCATTGTTCGCGTCACTCGCGAGTCCCCAAGAAGTAGAAGGTCTGACCGGCACACGCGCCGTATCGACAGCGCTTACTGACGCAGTGCTATCCGGCTTTGCCGCAAGGCGATTTTGATGACTGAAGCGTTCGGGCGCTGCCGCGCGGGTGGATGCTCGGCGGACCAAATGCGCGCTAAGTGCAGCCACTGCCACCACGGCAAGTATCCACATTGCTAAGGCCGCGAGCATGTCCATTGCGGTTTAGCTCCCGCGCCGCGCATCAGCACTTACGCTCCGAAGCAGCCCTTTTGCCGCCCGTCCTACCGCCCGCGCCAGCAGTGGCGGCACTGCATTGCCCACCTGCTTCAGCTGCTGCCGTTCGCTGCCCTCGAAAATGAATCCGTCATGAAAAGACTGAAGCCGGGCGGCTTCTCGAACAGTAATCCAGCGCTGGTGCTTCGGATGAATCCATTCGGACATATCCCGATGCATTTGTGCAAGAATGGTGTAAGACGGCTGCATCGGATCGAGCCGGCGCCACTTGTGTCCGCGGACGCCTTTCCAAAGCTTTTTCGACAGCTCTGCACCGGTACCGCCAGGCTGAATTTTTAGGATGATTTTTTTTCGCCGCGCCTCCATTCCCTTCGTGTGGTGATTATGAAGTTTGTCCTCCTCGATTATCGCACGCTTGCGATCCGAACTTAGCATCGGCGTAGTACAGTCGAGCCGCATAAGCTTCTGGTACGCAGAAAGAGGCTTTTTAGGCTTGGCGGGATAATTGAGGGGCTTGTTTTCGGCCGAGACCTTGGAAGGAAGATCAGAGATTGCCTCGGCGACCGTCACTGAACCTGGCGCTATTTCTTTCGCGATAAGTTTAGAGAGCTTCTGCTGAAGGTCCCCCTTGCAGGGTAAACCGTCGCGGAGGCCAAAAATGAACACGCGGCGGCGATGCTGCGGTACGCCGAAGTCAGACGATATCAGAGGCAAGATCGCAGTGCGTTTGTATCCTGCTCTTCGAAACGCGCTCAAAATCTTTGATTTGAAATGACCGCTTTTCATCGCGACCATATTTGGAACGTTCTCCATTATAAAGATGGATGGCTTTAATTCGCGAACGACGCGGACGAATTCCTTATAGAGATCATTCCGAGGGTCGCCGTGATCGCGCGGCCCGATGATGCTAAAGCCTTGGCAAGGGGGCCCGCCGTAGACCAGATCAATTCCGCGCTCGATTAGGCTGCTTTTGTTTGGAACGCCTTTGCGCTCGTCCCGGAGAAAGCGGCGGATGTCTCCCTCGAAAAGTGCAACGTTTTTGAAATTGGCCGCGTGAGTCCTGCACGCGTAATTGTCGGACTCGACAGCGCAAACTACCTTAAACCCCGCTAGGCCGACTCCTTCGCAGAAGCCGCCCGCGCCGGCGAACAGCGAGACAGCTTTATGCATCCCGGCACGCCGACATGCTTGATCCAGCCAATCCCGGCAACCTTCTCCCGGCCGCGCGCACGTGAAATGTTTTCTAAGCCCTCTCTACCTCTGGCTAAACATCCGGCTGAACGCAACAAAAAAAGGGGGGCAGGATCGAATTGGAACCGAGTTTTCCTCGCTCAATCGCAGCGTTCTTCGGCCTCGGCGTCACACTTGAAGTTAGTCTCGTAGCAAGCGACGAATCGCGGGCTCTTTCGGTGGCTATTCCAAGCGGAAAGCTTACGCCAAAATTATCTTGAGCGATCCACTTCGGCACTAACAAGCTTTCCTAACCCTCTTTGACAGGTTGAGAATCTTGCTTCACATCAACCTTGGTGGCCGGATGAACGCACCGCAGTTTCCCGACTTGAAGGTGGGCTATTATGTGGGGTAACCCCAACTAAACATCGTAATACACTGAAATAGCTTAGTAAAATATCAACACATGGCGGAGAGAGTGGGATTCGAACCCACGGTACAGTTTCCCGCACACACGCTTTCCAAGCGTGCGCCTTAAGCCACTCGGCCATCTCTCCTTGCGCCCTCTCTTGAAGCGGCATGGCAAGTTTTGCAAGGGAGCGCATTGGTCAATCCGACGATTTCTGCAACCGGTTGACCCATCGGGAGAATTTGGAAACGACGCACGGCTCCCCATGGACGGCGTGCCGGCCGCTACCAAAGCCTTAGTGATAGCGAGCGCTGGAATTGGCTGACCGCGGTGACCACAACGTCGCGGGATCGGCGCCGATCGGATCCTTCTCGAGGATTTTGCCCGCCACTTCGTCCTGCAGCGTATAGACGAAACTGGCGAACCATTGCCGGATCGTATTGCCGCGAAGTTTGGTCATCATCGCTTCCCAGCGCAGGCGGCGCTCGGTCAGCGGCATCGACAGCGCGGTGGCCATGGTCCGCGCCATGCCCTCGATATCGTGCGGATTCACCAGCAGCGCCGTATCGAGTTCGTTCGCAGCGCCCGCGAATTTCGACAGCACCAGCACCCCGGGGTCGGCGGGATTTTGCGCGGCGACATATTCCTTGGCCACCAGGTTCATGCCGTCCTGCAGCGGAGTCACCAGGCCGATTTGGGCGGTGCGATAAAGGCCCGCCAGCACGGTCTGGCTAAAACCCTTGTTGAGATAGCGAATCGGGGTCCAGTCCACCTCGCCATGGCGGCCGTTGACGTCGCTGACCAGCTTCGCAAGGTCGTTCTGCAAGTGGCCATAGGCTTCAATGGCGCCGCGCGAGGGCGTTGCGATCTGCAGCAGCGAAACGGTGCGGCTCATGGAAGGGTGCATCGTCAGCATCCGGTCGAAGGCTTCCATGCGATTGAGCAGCCCCTTGGAATAATCCAGCCGGTCGACACCGATCGCCAGTCTCTCGCCGTTCAGGCTGCGGCGCAAACGCGAAACATCGGGATGCGATGACGCCTTCGCGGCGTGCTGCGCGAATTTTTCCGGGTCGATACCGATCGGAAAGACCGCGATCCGGGACGTGCCGAAACGCGAGCTTACCACCCCGCCAGTGACCGTCAGCCCCAGATCCGATTCAAGGTAGCCCTGGAAATTCTCGCGGTCTTCCTCGGTCTGGAAGCCGATCAGATCGTAGGCCAGCATCGCCTCGATCAATTCGCGATGGTGCGGCACGCCGCCCATTGTGGTGCGCGCCGGCCAGGGCGTATGCAGGAAGAAGCCGAGCGGCTCGGTCACGCCGAGGCCGCGCATTTCGGCGCCCAGCGCCAGGAAATGATAATCCTGAATCCAGAACGCGGTGTCCTTGCGGCGGAATCGCATCAAGGCCCGCGCCATGAAGGAATTGACTTCGCGATAGGACTGATAGTCGCCCTCGGTCACCCGGATCAGGTCGGTCCGGGAGTGCAGGACGGGCCACAGCGCGGAATTGGCAAACCCCTCGTAATATCCGCCGTAATGCGCGGCCGGCAGATCGATCATGGCAAGCGCGCCTTCGCCAAGTGATTCAATCTCGGCGAAAGGACCCTTGTGGGTTGCGTCACGCACCCTGCCGCTGGAACCTACCCAAATCGCGCCGGAATTCTCGACCACCGGCAACAGTGCCGCCGCGAGGCCGCCCGTCATGGGCTCATTGGCCTTGGCTCGCGCCACCCGATTTGAAACGACAACGAGGTTCACAGGGTCTCCCCTTCCCGGACTTCAGCCCGGTTTATAAACAGTCGTTCATCAATATGGTTCCTAGCCACCTTGCCACCGTATTGCGTCCAAACTTACAGGAACCCAATGGAACCTACACTCCTCCATGCAAGAACGTCGCCACATTTTTGGCGAGCATCAATGACCCTACCTCGACCTGCGAATGGTCGGACAGGGACCGAATTACAAGAGCCCGCAATTTGAGCAGATCGAGCCGCTTTATTATTCGGCCACTAGCGCCGCTGCTGCTCCGTCAGCAGCTTTTCGTCATCGAGCAGATGGGCGAGCCATTCCCTGACATCGCGCGGCTCGTCGAAATGTCCGGCCACGCCGTGCGCGCGCCGGCCCACCGAAAACGCCTGACCGCCGAGGTCCGGCATGATGGCGAACACGGTTTCGTCGGTGACGTCGTCGCCGATGAATACCGGACGGCGGCCCTTGAACGGCTCGTGGGTCATCAATTCGCGCACCCCGGTCGCCTTGGTGAAGCCGGAATGCTTGATCTCACAGACCAATTTGCCGGGCAGCACCTCGATCGGGGCACTGGGCAAATCGGCCCTGATCAGGGACACCGCCGCATAGATCGCTTTCTCCGCATGCGGCGCGAGCCGATAGTGCAGCGCCAGCGAATAGCCCTTGTCCTCAAGCAGAATGCCGGGGCTGAGCTGGGCGATCGCCGCAAGACGCTTCTTCAAATCCTTGTCCAGCGGCGGCGCATGCGCCGCAACCGACTCGCCCTCCCCCGACAGCCGCATTTCCGCGCCATGACCGCCTACGGCCGGATACTCGGCCGGCGCGAAGATCAGGTCGATATCATTGAGCGACCGGCCGCTGACCAGAGCCAGCGCCCCGGAGGTCCGTTCCAGCAGGCGGTTCAGGGTTTTGGCAAGGCCCGGCGGTACCCACACTTCGCGCGGCGTCGGCGCGAAGTCGAGCAGCGTTCCGTCGATATCGAGCAACAAAGCGCACTCGCTCAAATGCGGCACCAGCGCGCGGGGCACCGGAACGGAATCCGGTACCTCGTCATCGTCCTGCACTTGCGGCGGCATATCCATCACATCCTGTGTCATCTCGCATTACTCCACAACAGCCAGCGGCCGTGCAACCGATTCCAGCGGCCGGCGCTCGGCAGCGATGCAGTAACGCCAGGCGATCCCGGCCGCCGCGATCATCAGGCCCGACCCCAGCAGATAGCCGGCAAAAACGCTGCCTCGCGACCCGGTATCGATCAGCGCGCCGAGCAGCGCCGGACCGGCTACGCCGCCGATCCCGGTGCCGACGGCGTAAAATAGCGCGATCGCCAGGGCGCGGACTTCCAGCGGAAAGGTTTCGCTGACGGTCAGATAGGCCGCACTCGCCGCCGGCGAGGCGAAGAAGAAAATCACCATCCAGGCGATGGTCTGGGTCTGCGCGCTCAACATCCCGATCGCGAACAGATAGCCCGACAGCGCAAGCAGCACGCCGGAAATGCCGTAGGTCAGCGCGATCATGGTGCGCCGGCCGAGCGTGTCGAACAGCCGTCCGAGCAGCAGCGGACCTAAAAAATTTCCGGCCGCGAAGGGCAGCAGGTACCAGCCGACGTGGTTCGAGGCGATGCCGAAGAAATCGGTCAGCACCAGCGCATAGGTGAAGAAGATCGCGTTGTAGAAGAACGCCTGCGCAATCATCAAGGCGAGGCCGACCAGCGAACGCTGCCGATAGGCGTGAAACAGCGTATGAGCGACCTCGCCGAGCGGGGTGTGGCTCCGCATTTTCAGTTTTATTTTCGGCCAGACGCGTTGCGCCTGCTCCCTTCCGATCACCGAACGTTCGATCTCCGCGACAATCTCGTGGGCGCGCTCCGGCTGGCCATGGATCATCAGCCATCGCGGACTTTCGGGAATCCACAACCGCATCACGAACACCACGAGGCCAAGGCAGGCGCCGGTGAGATAGGCCAGCCGCCAGCCGTGGTCAGGGCCGATCAGCTGCGGATCGAGCAGCACGATCGCAGCGACCGCGCCCACCGCGGCGCCGATCCAGAAGCTGCCGTTGATCACAAGATCGGTCCAGCCGCGATAGCGCGCCGGCACCAGTTCCTGGATGGTCGAATTGATCGCGGTGTATTCGCCGCCGATCCCGGCGCCGGTCAGGAAACGAAACAAGGCATAGCTCGCAACGCTCCACGACAAGGCGGTCGCCGCGGTCGCGGTCAAATAAAGCGCGAGCGTGATGAAGAACAATTTCTTGCGGCCGATCCGGTCGGTCAGCCAGCCGAAGCCCAGCGCGCCAAGCACCGCGCCGGCGAGATAGGCGCTGTTGGCGAGGCCGACATCGAAATTTGTGAATTGAAGTACCGGGCTTTCCTTCAACGCGCCCGACAAGGCGCCTGCCAGCGTGACCTCCAGCCCGTCGAGGATCCAGGTGATGCCGAGCGCCGTCACGACGCGGGTGTGAAAGCCGCTCCAGCGCAGACTGTCGAGACGCGAGGGAATGTCGGTTTCGATGGTACGCGCACCATCCAGCGCGCCCGGCTGCACTTCGCTCTCGGTCGAGGCTGATGAAATCCTGCCGGTGTTTGAGTTCATTTTCAGCAAGCTTCGAACCTGACCAAAGAGCATAGACCCGGACATTGAATTCCAGGTTTCGCAAAAGCCACCGCCTCCGGGATCGTAGAATATTAACGCCCGCAAGCGTGCCGGGTTCCGCTGTTGGATTGACAAGGAACCGATTGAGTCGATGTCAGTTTCTGCGACGGACGCATTGGAGGTCGATGATGGCAACACGGTCCCGCAAGACGGCGTCGAGGCGGCCCAAAACCGCAGGCCCCAAGGCCGGCTCGGCGCGAAGAAAATCGGCTGCAAAACGCAAGGCATCGCCAAAACGCTGGTCGCAGCGCGTGACACAAAAGAGCGACGCGCTGGATCTGAAGCGCGGTGTGTTCACCCTCAGGGATCCGAAACGGATCGCGGCATCGCTGAAACGATCGGCCGAACGCAGTTCGCGCCGCAAGGCCGGCGCCTATCGCTCCGCGCTCTCGATGCTGACCTTTTATGTCAATCGCGCCGGCAAGACGCTGCCGAAGACGCAGCGCGAACGGCTGGAGCGCGCCAAGGTGGAATTGAAGCGGCAGTTCGGGAAGGAGTGATATGTGCAGCGTGCCCCGGGCGCAGCGCAGCTCATCACCCCGTCATTGCCGGGCTTGACCCGGCAATCCATCCTCTTCGCAAGAGTAGTTTCGAAGCGTGATGGATACGCGGGTCAAGCCCGCGTATGACGCAGCGTGTTGCGACGTCTTGCTCAAATTTGATTTCGTAGATTCAAACAACCATGACTTCTTATTCTCGCGGCGCTGGAGCGTCCGAGGTTTGCCCGTTCCCTCGCGAAACGCGCGAGGGGGTGGAGCGGCGGGAGGCGCCAGGGTACCAGCGGGTACCCTTGGAGGCGGGGTTACCCTCCCGCCTCGCGCAGCTGATAACGCCAGCCGCGCGCGCCCAGTGACGTAGGGCGCGGCGCCTCCCGGCGCTCCACCTTGGCCACCAGTCCATCGACCGTTCCAGGGCGCCCCGGTCCGGCTCGCTCTGTCCGCTGAAGGACCGCCTCTAGAAACGGCCCCTCGTCAAACAGGACGGGGGCGATAATAAGCTCGTCTTGGGGGACGGGGATAAGGAATGCGAAAAATTTCTTTCGCCAGCAATTACAGGCACATCCCCCGGCCGCAGCGCAGTGCGTAGCTCTTCGCGAAGCGCTGCGCTGCAGACCCGGGCCCCGGTCAGGTGCTGCTCGAAGCAACCGGGGTCCCGGTTCTGCGAAGCAGCGCGAAGAGCGCTGCATCGCGCCCGGGACACTAGCCGCGAAGCTACGCCGCCCGTATCGTCGTCATGAACCGATCGAGCTCCTGACGCAGCCGCGTGCTTTCGGCCGACAACGACTGCGCCGAATTCAGAACCTCGTCGGAAGCCGATCCGGTTTCGGTGGCGCCGCGGTTCACTTGCGTGATGTTGCCGGCGACCTCTTGCGTGCCTTGCGCTACGCTCTGCACGCTGCGGGCGATTTCCTGCGTTGCCGAGCTTTGCTGCTCCACTGCGCTGGCAATCGACGACGCGATTTCCGAAATCTGTCCGATGGTATGGCCGATCTCCTTGATCGCCGTGACCGATTCCTGCGTGGCGTCCTGCATGCCGGCGATGTGGGATGAGATTTCATCGGTCGCCTTTGCGGTCTGATTGGCCAGCGATTTGACTTCCGAGGCGACGACCGCAAAACCGCGGCCGGCCTCGCCGGCGCGGGCGGCCTCGATGGTGGCATTCAGCGCCAGCAGATTGGTCTGTTCGGCAATCGCGGTGATCAGTTTCACCACGTCGCCGATTTGCTGCGCGGCGCGCGTCAGCTTGCCGATTCGCGCATCGGTCTCAAGCGCCTGCCGCACCGCGCCTTCAGCGATGCGGCTGGATTGGCGAACCCGGCGGCCGATCTCGTCGACGGATTGCGACAGTTCCTCGGTCGCAGCCGCGACCGCCTGCATATTGGTGGAAGCCTCTTCCGACGCGCCGGCGGCCTGGCCCGACAAATCTTCGGTGATTTCGGCCGTACGCGTCAGCGTGCCCGCCGCCTGCTCGAGTTGCACCGCCGAGGCCGAGACATTCGACACGATGGCGCCGACCGCCGCTTCGAAATTGTCGGCGAATCCGATCAATTCGGCACGCCGCGCTTCGCCGGCAGCCCGGTTCTGCGCTTCCTGGGCGGCGGCGTCGCGCTCGGCTTTGGCGATGGCCTGCAGCTTGAATTCCTCGACTGCGCTTGCCATTTCCCCAAGCTCGTCCTTGCGGCCAAGCCCGGGCAGCACGACATCGAAATTGCCATTGGCGAGTTCGCGCATTGCCTTGCACATCGCGATCATCGGCCGCGAGATTCCTCGGCCCAGCATCAAGGCCAGCAGCCCGCCCAGGATAAAGCCGCCTGCCGCCAGCAGCGCCACCAGGCGCTCGGTTTCGCGAACCGTAAGGTCGGATTCATTTTCGAGCCGCTGCTGGTCCGACAGCAGATCGGCCTTCATGGCGTTCGAGCCTTGGGTGATGGCGGTGGCGGTGTCCCCCATCTCGGCGACCAGTTCATCGATCAACTTCGCATTGTCGATCAGCTTGCTCAGCGATCGCCGGTACTCGTCGAGCATGCCGGAAATTTCCTTGATCGCACCTAAGATTTTCTCGTCGGTGGACGATATCGCATGCAGCGAGTTCTCGACGAATTTGAGCCGCGCCAGCGCGCTCGACGCCACCGTCTGGTCGGAATTGATGACGAAGGTGTTGGCCAGCGCGATCACCGACAGGTATTGCGAGGTGACCTGCTTGGCGCCGAGTTCGACCGCCGGAAGCTCCGCCTCGGCCGCGTTGCTGGCGAGATCATCGAACTTGAAGCGCAGCATGGTGCCGCCGCGGGCCAGCTGATTTTGCGTCAGCAACGCGCTTTCGCGTTTGACCTTGAGGATCTCGGCGAAGATTTTTGTGAAGATGCGGAATTCCCGTTCCAGCTTCACGATCTGCTCGATCCGCGCCGGATTGGTGCTGCCCTTCATCGATTGCAGGATGGCCTCCCGCAGCCCGGCCTCGGCGGTCAATGCCGCGTTGGCGTCTTCGTCCTTGGCCGTCACCACATAGTAGCGCGCCAGCGACCGGTACGAGATCAGTTCGCGGTCGATATTCCGTGCGAGGTCGGCCTCCGCGACGCTTTGGCGATAGGACATCACGCCATCCGAGATGCGCTCGAAGCCGAGCCAGGCGATCCCGAGGCTCGCGGCGGAGATGACCAGCACGGCGGCAAAGCCGAGCACGATCTTGCCGCGGAACCGCATGGCCGGGAGTTTTGGGGACAACGATTGCGGCCTAATGCGTTTCAACCCACCCACTCCGGACCCCCAATTCCAAGCTTCATCGGTTTCGCAAGCGACGCTTCCGAATCCGCTGCTGAAACGTGAAGAGAAATGGATAAAATCGCGTAAATATTCGCGAACTCACAGTTCGATATGGCCTCACAACACCACCGTCGTCCTGAGGTGCTCGCCGTCTTCGGCGAGCCTCGAAGGATGGGCCGCAGGCACCGGTGTCCGCGGCCATCCTTCGAGACGCCGCGCGAGCGCGCGGCTCCTCAGGATGACGGCTGAATGTGCGGCTGTTTGCTGCCCTAAGCCGCCTTCGCCGCCGGCGACTCCGTCGCTTGACTTCTCTACCTTTAAGCCCGGCCGCGCTAAAATTTTGTCGGACCGCTTGAAACTTTTCGAGCTTTTCCTAATTTTTTGGCTGCCGCGATATGCGGTCCGGGTGCCCTTCGGGGCTCGGAAGCGGCGGGCGCCGGTTGGTGTCCGGAGCCTGCTCGTACCCATCTTGCTCTACGGAGGATTTGGCTATGAGGACAACCACTCTCGATTTTGCACCCCTTTGGCGGTCGACCATCGGCTTTGACCGCTTCTTCGATATGGTGGAGGCGGCCCAACAGGCCGGCACTGACGACCACTATCCGCCTTACGACATCGAACGGCTCGGCAACGACAGCTACCAGATTTCGCTGGCGCTCGCGGGCTTTGGTGCGGGCGACATTACCATCACTGCCGAGCAGAATGTTCTGACGATCGAAGGTCGGAAGCCCGGACAGGAGCAGCGCGAATATCTCCACCGGGGCATTTCAACCCGTCACTTCAGGCGTCAGTTCAACCTGGCCGATTATGTCCGGGTCAAGAACGCCACCTTTGAAAATGGCCTCCTCCGCATCGAACTTGCTCGCGAAATTCCGGAGGCCATGAAGCCCCGTCGGATCGCGATTAACGCAGCGAGTCCGTCGAACGTGCGTCAGTTCGAGGGCAAGGCGGCCTGACCGCGCACCGATCAACTCGACAACAAAACCGGCTTTCGTGGCGCGACACGCGCGACGGGGCCATCTGTGAAGGAGTAATACCATGGCAATCAAGGATCTCATCCCCTGGAACAGCAGAAGCCGCGAGATGGCTACCCAGCGTGGCAACGACGTGCATCCTTTCCTCGCTCTTCATCGCGAGATGAATCGGATGTTCGACGATGTCTTCCGCGGATTCGAAATGGCGCCGTTCGGCGGCTTCCGGCCTAGCGAGAGCCTGGGCTGGCCCAACATAGACGTCGACGAAACGGACACCGACATCCGGGTTACGGCCGAACTGCCCGGCCTGGAGGAAAAGGACATCAGCCTGGAAATCGCGAATGGCATGCTTCTGATCTCGGGCGAAAAGAAATCGGAAACGGAAGACAACGCTCGCCGTTTCAGCGAGCGGTATTACGGCCGCTTCGAACGCCGGATCCCCCTAGAGGATGTCGAGCAGGACAAGGCCTCGGCGTCATTCAAGAATGGCGTGCTGACGGTGACGGTGCCGAAATCGCGCCAAGCCAAGGAAAAAGTCCGACGCATCGCTATCAATGGCAAGAGTTGACCTGTCGCCTGAAGCGGCGCCCGTTCCCAGCGGGCGCCGTTGCCGCGAGCAGCCTGGTAGCATCAACCAATGAGTTTCACCGTCACAGTGCTGATGTTCATGAATGCAAACATCTGCATGGCCGCGGCGGTCGTGCCTTGGCATGCGTCGATGATCGGCGGGCCGTTCGGACAGGTCTTTCGACCAAACATTGTAAGGTGCGCCTGATCTGGAATTTTCGAATTTGCCCTGGAACGCAGTTTTGTCATCAACGTTTTGAGAATGAGGCCGCAGCCCGCCGTTCACAACGGCGCATGTCGCGGATAGCCAAAGGTCAACTTGACCCGCTGTTCATAACTAGCGCTCGCGCGGATAGCCAAAGGCGGCGGCCTCATTCCCGCTACGTCGCTCGAGCTCGATGTTGGTTACCCAGTCCAGTTGCCGGCATAGCCGCGTGCTTTCGCCCGCTCACGCCGCCTGTGCCGCCGGCGGCTCGAGCGCCCGCCAGCCATTCGCCAGTTGCAACTTCGGCTCGGTCAAGGCCTGCAGCGTCTCCAGGGTCAGACCCGGCACCATTTCCAGCACAGACAGGCCTTGCGCGGTCACGTCGATCACCGCGAGGTTGGTGTAGATGCGCTTGACGCAGGCGGGCGCGGTCAGCGGATAGGTGCAGTGTTTGAGAATCCGCGGCGATCCATTTTTGTGGGTATGCTCCATGATGACGCGAATGGCCCTGGCGCCGACGGCCAGATCCATGGCGCCGCCGACGCCGGGCGGAAATTCCGGGTCTTCCGTGGTCCAGTTCGCCAGATCGCCCTGCTCGGAGACTTCGAAAGCGCCGAGCAGGCTGACATCGAGATGGCGGCCGCGGATGATCAGAAACGAATCGGCGTGATGGACGAAGCAGCCGCCGGTCACCAGCGTCGTCTTGTTCCTGCCGGCGTCGACCATATAGGGGTCTTCCTTTCCCGGCTCGGCTTTCGGGCCGAGACCAAGAATGCCGTTCTCGCTGTGAAAAATCACCTCGCGGCCCTTGGGCACGTAGCTTGCCGCCAAGGTGGGAATGCCGATGCCCAGATTGACATAGGCGCCCTCCGGCAGATCCTGCGCGGCGCGCCAAGCCATTTGCTCGCGGGTCAGAGCTGTGTGGCTCATGCATTTGCTCCAACAACGACCACGCGGTCGACGAAAATGCTCGGCGTCACCACGGCCTCCGGATCCAGCTCGCCAAGCTCCACCATGACGTCAACCTCCACCACGGTGAGTTCGGCCGCCATCGCCATCACCGGATTGAAATTCCGCGCCGCTCTCAGATAAGTCAGGTTGCCCCAGCGGTCGGCCTTGTTGGCCTTGATCAGCGCGACGTCGCCTTTCAGCGGCTTTTCGAAGACATGGAGCCGGCCGTCGATCTCGCGGGTCTCCTTGCCCTCGGCGAGTTTTGTGTGCGCCGATACCGGCGAGAAAAACCCGCCGAGGCCCGCCGCGGCGCAACGCATGCGCTCGCTGATGGTGCCCTGCGGGACCAGCTCCAGTTCGAGGCTGTTGGCCCGGTAGGCGTTGAGAAAGGCACTGTAGTCGCCAGAAGAGCGGGGAAAGGAGCAGATCACCTTGCGGACACGGCCCGCATTGATCAGCCGCGCGATCCCGACATCGCCGTTGCCGGAATTATTGGCGACGATGGTCAGTTCCTTTGCGCCCTGCTCATGCAAGGCATCGAGCAGATGATCGGCGACGCCGATCGCGCCAAACCCCGCCACCAGTACCGTCGATCCGTCCCGGACGCCTGCCACGGCGTCGTAGGTGGTTTTCACCTGTTTGTCGATCACCGCAAAAACACTCCCTGTCATGCCGCTGTCATGCAACGGCGCGGCTTGTTGCCGCAAAATAGAGCACCAAGTCCGGTGTCACTCAACCGTCATCCGCGCAACGGCTTCGCCGTTGTCGCGAGAGGAGCCGCGCGCTTGCGCGGCGTCTCGAAGGATGGCCGCAGGCACCGGCGCTTGCGGCCATCCTTCGAGGCTCGCCGAAGTCGGCGAGCGCCTCAGGATGACGGCCGTGGTTGGTCTAGGGCGAATTCCGGGCGACACGTTGAGAGATCACACCTCCGCGACAAAAATCGGTGTTGCAAAGTCGCGTCGTCATGCCTCTAATTAGAACAACTAAAAGTTTGGGGAGGTATCAGCGTGTCGACAGTCAAAATGACGGTGAACGGCAAGGCGGTTTCCGCCGACGTCGAGGACCGGACACTCCTTGTCCATCTGCTGCGCGACCATCTCGGCCTGACCGGCACCCATATCGGCTGCGATACCAGCCAGTGCGGCGCCTGCGTCGTGCATATCGACGGCTGCGCGGTGAAATCCTGCACCGTGCTGGTCGGACAGGCCGACGGCGCCACTATCACCACCATCGAAGGCATCGCCAAGGGCGACGAACTGCATCCGATGCAGGCAGCATTCCGCGACAATCACGGTCTGCAATGCGGCTACTGCACGCCGGGCATGATCATGACCTCGATCGATATCGTGCAACGGCACGGCAGCGGGCTCGACGAGGCGACCGTGCGGCAGGAGCTCGAGGGCAACATCTGCCGCTGCACCGGCTATCACAACATCGTCAAGGCGGTGCTGGATGCCGCAGGCAAGATGAAGGTCGCGCAGGCGGCGGAATAGCCGCTTTCGACCAGATCGATCCGTTCAGGCCCCGCCGGATTTCGATGAAAACGGCGGCAAACGCTCCGGCAAGGGAGGACATAATATGGGTGTAGAAGGTGTCGGCGCTCGCGTGGCGCGCAAGGAAGACAAGCGTTTCATCACCGGCAAGGGCCGCTATGTCGATGACATCCGCCTCAACGGCATGACCTACGCCGCCTTCGTCCGCAGCCCGCATGCCCACGCCAAAATCAAAAATATCGACGTCAGCGATGCCAAGAACAAGCCGGGCGTGGTCGACGTGCTCACGGGAAAACAGATCGTCGACGACAAGATCGGCAATTTGATCTGCGGCTGGATGATCCATTCCAAGGACGGCGGCGCGATGAAGATGGGCGCGTGGCCGGCGATGGCGCCGGAAACCGTGCGCTTCGTAGGGCAAGCGGTCGCGGTGGTGATCGCCGAGACCCGCAATCAGGCGCGCGATGCGGCGGAAGCCGTGATCGTCGATTACGAAGAGCTCCCCGTCGCTGCCGATATCAAGGCGGCGATCGCGCCGGGCGCGCCGCAGTTGCACCCCGAGGCGCCGGGCAACGTGATCTACGACTGGACCATCGGCGACGAGGCGGCGACCGACGCCGCCTTCAAGGCGGCGGCCCACGTGACCGCGCTCGACATCACCAACAACCGCCTGGTGCCGAACGCGATGGAGCCGCGCGCCGCGATCGCCGATTACAACGCCGCCGAAGAACATTTTACGCTGTATTCGACCTCGCAGAATCCGCATGTCGCGCGGCTGGTGCTGTCGGCGTTCTACAACGTGGCTCCCGAGCACAAGCTGCGGGTAATCGCCCCCGATGTCGGCGGCGGTTTCGGGTCAAAGATTTTCATCTATCCCGAAGAGATGGTGGCGCTGTGGGCGTCGAAGAAAACCAACCGTCCGGTGAAATGGACTTCCGACCGCACCGAGGCGTTCCTGACCGACGCGCACGGCCGCGATCACCTCACCAAGGCCGAGATGGCGTTCGACAAGGACAACAAGATCACCGGGCTGCGTGTCAAAACCTACGCCAATCTCGGCGCCTATATGTCCCTGTTCTCGTCCTCGGTGCCGACCTATCTCTACGCCACGCTGCTGTCCGGGCAGTACAATATCCCCAACATCTTTGCGGAAGTGATCAGCGTCTACAGCAACACCACGCCAGTGGATGCCTATCGCGGCGCCGGACGCCCCGAAGCCAGTTTTGTGGTGGAGCGTCTGGTGGAAACGGCAGCGCGCGAACTGAAAATCGATCCTGCGGAACTGCGGCGCAAGAATTTCATCACGACCTTCCCGCATCAGACGCCGGTCATCATGGCCTATGATGCCGGCGACTTTAACGCCTCGCTGGATGCGGCGATGAAGGCGATCGACTATGCCGGTTTTGCAGCGCGCAAGGACAAGGCGAAGAAGGAAGGCAAACTGCGCGGTATCGGGCTGTCCTGCTACATCGAGGCCTGCGGCATCGCGCCGTCGAAGGCGGTAGGCTCGCTCGGCGCCGGCGTCGGATTGTGGGAATCCGCCGAAGTGCGGGTCAATCCGGTCGGCACCATCGAAATCCTCACCGGTTCGCACAGCCACGGCCAGGGCCATGAGACGACGTTTGCGCAACTGATTGCCGACCGGCTTGGCGTTCCGATCAGCCAGGTGTCGATCGTGCACGGCGACACCGACAAGGTGCAGTTCGGCATGGGCACCTACGGCTCGCGTTCGGCCGCGGTCGGATTGACCGCGATCCTGAAAGCCATGGAGAAGATGGAGGCGAAGGCCAAGAAGATCGCGGCGCATCAGCTGGAGGCCTCCGAAAACGACATTGTCATCGAGAACGGCGAGTTCAAGGTGACCGGCACCGACAAGGCGCTGGCATTCCCGATGGTGGCGCTCGCCGCCTACACCGCGCATAATTTGCCTGACGGCATGGAGCCCGGCTTGAAGGAGACCGCTTTCTACGACCCGACCAATTTTACCTTTCCGGCCGGCGCCTACATCTGCGAGGTCGAGGTCGACGCCGGTACCGGCAAGACCTCGTTCGTCAACTTCGTGGCGGCGGATGATTTCGGGAGGCTGATCAACCCGATGATCGTCGAGGGCCAGGTCCATGGCGGCCTCGCCCAGGGCATCGGCCAGGCCTTGCTGGAGAACACTGTCTATGACGCGAACGGCCAACTGCTGACCGCGACGTTCATGGACTATGCGATGCCGCGTGCGGAAGACCTGCCCTCGTTCAACGTCTCGCACACCGTGACGCTGTGTCCGAGCAATCCACTCGGCGTCAAGGGTTGCGGCGAGGCCGGTGCGATCGGCGCCTCCGCCGCCGTCATCAACGCCATTACCGACGCCATCGGCAACAACAACCTCGCTATGCCCGCGTCTCCGGATCGCGTCTGGCACGCGATCCACGGTTGAGGGAGGACACATTATGCACGAGACAAACTATCACCGCCCCGCCACCGTCGATGAAGCGGCGGCGCTGTTCGCCAAGGGTTCCGACTCTAAATATCTCGCCGGTGGCCACACCCTGCTGCCGGTGATGAAGGCGCGCCTCGCCTCGCCCTCCGACGTGATCGACCTTGCAAAGATCAAGGACCTCGTCGGCATCCAGTCATCAGGCGATGTGCTGACCATCAAGGCGGCAACCACCTATTTCGACATCATGAGCAGCGCCGAGGTGAAGAACAACATTCCCGCGCTGGTGCATCTCACCTCGGTGCTCGGCGATCCGGCGGTGCGCTATCGCGGCACCATCGGCGGCTCCATCGCCAACAACGATCCGGCCGCCGACTATCCCGCCGCGGTGCTGGCGCTCAATGCGACGGTCAATACCAACAAGCGTGCGATTGCAGCGGACGATTTCTTCAAAGGCCTGTTTTCGACTGCGCTGGAAGATGGCGAGATCATCACCTCGGTCAGCTTCCCGGTGCCGTCGCGGGCGGGCTATTCGAAGATGCGGCACCCCGCATCGCGTTTCGCGCTGACCGGGGTGTTCGTCGCCCGCGGCCGCACCGGCGAGGTCCGCGTCGCGGCCACCGGCGCCTCGCAGAACGGGGTGATGCGCGTACCCGCGATCGAAGCGGCGCTGAAAGATAATTTTTCCTCCGCCGCGCTCGCCAATGTGACGGTTTCATCCGACGGCATGTTGAACGATATCCACGGCTCTGCAGAATATCGCGCCAATCTGGTGAAGGTGATGGCGCAGCGTGCGGTGGACGCCGCCGAGGCAGGCTGACAAACACGTCGTCCCGGCGAACGCCGGGACCCATACCCTCCGTCCTTTCGTTTCGGCAAGGTGGTGGAGGCCTTCCACAATGCCGACGCTGGTGGTTATGGGTCCCGGCGTTCGCCGGGACGACTCGCGGATAGAGGACCGTCCATGAAATTCGGTATTTTCTACGAGCACCAATTGCCGCGGCCGTGGGATGACGGGGCCGAGCAGCGGCTGTTCCAGGAGGCGCTCGATCAGGTCGAGCTCGCCGACCGGCTCGGCATCGATTATGCCTGGGAGGTCGAGCACCATTTTCTGGAGGAATATTCGCATTCCTCCGCGCCGGAAATTTTCCTCGCCGCGTGTTCGCAACGCACGAAAAACATCCGGCTCGGCCACGGCATCTGCCTGATGCCGCCGAAATACAATCATCCCGCCCGCGTCGCCGAGCGCATCGCCACGCTCGATCTCGTTTCCAACGGCCGGGTCGAATTCGGCACCGGCGAAAGCGCGTCGCTGATGGAGCTTGGCGGTTTCAATGTCGGCTTCGACCCGGTCGAGAAGCGCCGGATGTGGCGCGAGGGCGTCGAGCAATGCACCAACATGATGGCGATGGACCCTTATCCCGGCTTCAAGGGCGAGTTCTTCGAAATGCCCTGCCGCAACGTGGTCCCAAAACCGGTGCAGAAGCCGCATCCGCCGCTGTGGGTCGCCTGCTCCAACCGCGAGACCATCAAGCTGGCGGCGCGCTGCGGCGTGGGCGCGCTGACCTTTGCGTTCGTCGATCCGCGCGAGGCCAGGCAATGGGTCGATGACTACTATCGCATCTTCAAGGAGGAGTGCGTGCCGATCGGCCACGCGGTCAATCCCAATGTCGCGATGGTGACCGGCTTCTCGCTGCACGCGGATGAAGCGGAATCGCGCCGCCGCGGCGAGGATGGTTTGCGGTTCTTCCGCTACGGCCTCGCGCATCATTACATTTTCGGCGAGCACAGACCGGGCCGCACCGACATCTGGGCCAATTTCGAAAAGGCGCGGCATGCGCTGCCGCCGGCCGGCGCCGATCATGGCATCGGCACGCCGGAGCAGCTGCGCACGCATTTGCGGCATTTCGAGCAGTCCGGCGTCGACCAGACCGTGTTCATCCAGCAGGGCGGCCGCAACCGGCACACGGATATCTGCGAGGCGCTTGAACTGTTCGCAAAGGACGTGATGCCGGAATTCAGGGCGCGCGAAATCGAACGGCAAAAACGCAAGCAGGAAGAGCTCGCGCCTTACATCGAACAGGCGATGGCACGCAAGCAGGCCATGCCGCCAATGCGCGATGAGGAGATTCCGATCTATGTCGCGCTCGGCCGCAAGATCGCCGAGGAAGGCACCGGCACCGAGCGGCAGAAGCAGAACGCAAAATTGTGGGCGGATGCCGCCAACGTCACTTTAAGCGATCCCGAGCGGCACAATCCAAAAGCAGCCGCCGAACAATAAGAAGTGGATTTTTTGGCGTGACCGAGACATTGACCTCGTCCGAAGCTTCCGCGTCCGGAACGCGCGCAAGCGGCCCGCTGGCCGGCATTCGCATCGTCGAATTCGCGGGCCTCGGGCCCGGCCCGTTCGCATCAATGATGCTGGCCGACATGGGCGCCGACGTGGTGACGCTGATGCGCGGCGAGCAGAAGCAAGGCCTGCGCGGCGCCGTCATGATGCGCGGCCGCCGCCAGATCGCGTGCGATTTGAAGGACAAGACCTGCGTCGCTAATGTGCTGACGCTGCTGGAAGGCGCCGACGCGCTGATCGAAGGCTATCGCCCCGGCGTGATGGAGCGGCTTGGCTTCGGGCCCGATGTCGTGCTGGCGCGCAACAAGCGCATCGTCTACGGGCGCATGACCGGCTGGGGCCAGTCCGGCCCGCTCGCCAACGCCGCCGGCCACGACATCAATTACATCTCGGTCACCGGGGCGCTTGCTGCGATCGGACCCAAGGACAGGCCGGTGCCGCCGCTCAATTTGGTCGGCGACTATGGTGGTGGCGGGCTCTACCTCGTGGTCGGCATTCTGGCGGCATTGCTGGAGGCCCGAAAGTCCGGCCAGGGCCAGGTGGTGGATGTAGCGATGTGCGATGGCGCGGCGTCGCTGATGTCGCTGTTCTCGGAGCTTACCGCGATCGGCCGCTGGAAAGACGGCCGGGAATCCAACCTGCTTGACGGCGGCGCGCATTTCTACGGTACCTACGAGTGCAAAGACGGCGAGTTCATCTCGCTGGGTTCGATCGAGCCGCAGTTTTATGCCGAGTTGCGCAAGCTCGCCGGGCTCGACGATGCGCTCTACGACGGCCAGATGGATGCCAAAAGCTGGCCGGCGTTGAAGGCAAAAATGGCGGAGGTGTTCAAAACCAAAACCCGTGCAGAGTGGTGCGCGATCATGGAAGGCACCGATGTCTGTTTCGCGCCGGTGCTGTCGCTGTCGGAAGCGCCGAAACATCCTCACATGGCGGAGCGCAAGATTTTTGTCGATGTCGACGGCGTCGTTCAACCGGCGCCCGCGCCGCGCTTCTCACGCACGCCGTCCGCGATCAGGAAGGCAGTGGCGGCGGAGCTTGGCGCGGTAGCGAAGGAGTGGAGCGGGAGATAAAAACTCGGTGTCGTCCCCGCGAAGGCGGAGACCCATATCCTCCGTCTCCGTGAGGCGGAAAGTATAGCCCCTTGCGGAAACAAGGTGCCACCATGGGCCATCGGTGGTTATGGGTCCCCGCCTTCGCGGGGACGACAGCGGTATGTTCTTCTACGCCGCGGTCTTGTCGCCGACCGTCAGCACGCCGCGCCGGATCTGGTCTTCCTCGATCGATTCGAACAGCGCCTTGAAATTGCCCTCCCCGAATCCGTCGTCGCCCTTGCGCTGGATGAATTCGAAGAAGATCGGGCCGATGGCGTTGGCCGAGAAGATCTGCAGCAGCACCTTGGTCTCGCCGCCTTCGACCACGCCCTCGCCGTCGATCAAAATGCCGTCGCGCTTGAGCCTTGCCACGTCCTCGCCGTGCTTCGGCAGCCGCGCGTCGATCTTCTCGAAATAGGTGTCCGGCGGCGGCGGCATGAACGGCAAGCCGTCGGCGCGCAGCCGCTCGACGGTGCGATAAATATCCTTGGCGCCGCAGGCGATATGCTGGATGCCCTCGCCGCGATAGACGTTGAGATATTCCTCGATCTGCCCGGAATCGCCAGCGTCCTCATTGATCGGAATCCGGATCTTGCCGTCGGGACTGGTCAGCGCCCGCGAAAACAGCCCGGAGGCGCGGCCCTCGATATCGAAGAACCTGATCTGCCGGAAGTTGAACAGTTTTTCGTAAAAACCGGTCCAGACATCCATGCGGCCGCGGTGGACGTTGTGGGTGAGGTGATCGAGGTAAAACAGCCCGGCACCTTCCGGCCGCGGGTTTTTTGCGCCCAGCCATTCGAATTCCAGATCGTAGGCGGAGCCTTTGGCGCGATATCGATCGACGAAATACAACAGGCTGCCGCCGATGCCTTTGATGGCAGGAACGTCGAGCGTCTTCTGCGCCGACGAGATGTCCGCAGGCTCCGCGCCAAGCGATAGTGCACGCTGATAGGCCCGCTGCGCATCGGCTACGCGAAAGGCCATCGAAGGCGCGCAGGGGCCATGCTTGCCGACGAAGTCGAAGCCGTGTGTGCCGGGCTGTTCGTTGACCAGATAATTGATGTCGCCCTGGCGGTACGCCGTGATTTTCTTGGTCTTGTGCCGCGCGACCGGCACATAGCCCATCAATTTGAACAGCGCATGCAGCTCTTCCGGCCTTGGGTGCGCGTATTCGACGAATTCAAAGCCATCGGTGCCCATCGGATTATCCGACGTAATGGCGGCGGCCGGCGCGTCGTGCGGAAACGGACCCATGGCTGATCTCCCTGATGTGTTGTCGGCAGTATCGGCCCTTTCGCGCGCAAAGTGTGTGCATATTCCAGAAAATCAGGCCATAATATGCATGATTCATGCATGAAGATAGGGATTGGCGCATGACCTCGGTGGACGAATTCGATCTCAGGATTCTGGCTGCGTTGCAGGATGACGGCCGGCTGACCAATCAACAACTCGCCGACATCGCGGGTCTGTCCTCCTCCCAGTGCTCCCGGCGACGGATGCGGCTGGAAGAAGACAAGGTGATATCCGGCTATCATGCCGATCTCGCCAGCGAATCTCTTGGCTTCACCCTGATCGCCTTCATCCACATCACGCTGGCGACCCACTCACCGGACAACGCCAAACACTTTCGCAACCTGGTTCAGCGCGTCGAGGCGGTGCAGGAAGCGTATTCGCTGACCGGCGATGCCGACTATCTGCTGAAAGTCGTGCTGCGCGACCTCAAGAGCCTGTCGGACATCGTCAACGACGTGCTGATGCCGCACCGCAGCGTTGCCCATGTGCGCTCCTCGATCGTGCTGGACCGGCTGAAGGAAACGCAAAAGCTGCCCCTGAGGGGGATGCGGTAACTTGCACCGCCGTCATCCTGAGGCGCTCGCCGTCTTCGGCGAGCCTCGAAGGATGGCCACAAGCGCGCCTGCTTCCATCCTTCGAGACGCCGCGCAAGCGCGCGGCTCCTCAGGATGACGGATTGAGTTCGGGCCAGCTCTACTCCGCCGGCATAATCGTTCCCTCGACCTCGCCAAAGCCGACGCGATAGCCATCGCCCTGGCACCAGCCGCGCATGATCAGTGAATCGCCGTCTTCCAGAAACGTCCGCTTTTCTCCGGCCGGCAGTTCGATTGGTTGGGTGCCGTTCCAGCTGATCTCGAGCAGGCTGCCGCGCTCGTGCCTGTCGGGGCCACTGATGGTGCCGCTCCCTAACAGATCGCCGATATTCATCGCGCAGCCGCTGGAGGCGTGGTGGACCAGCTGCTGGACCGACGACCAGTACATGTATTTGAAATTGGTACGGCAGATGTTTTGCGGTTCATTCATCTGCGGCGTGCGCAACTCGACGTCGAGCATCATATCGTAGTTATTCGCGCCCGCCTGCCGCAGATACGGCAATGGCATCGGATCCTGCGCCGGTCCATGCACGCGGAACGGCTCCAGCGCCTCGCGCGTCACGATCCACGGACTGATCGAAGTCGCGAACGCCTTGGCCTGGAACGGGCCGAGCGGCACGTATTCCCACTGCTGGATATCCCGCGCGCTCCAGTCGTTGAGCAGCACGAAGCCGAAGATCATCGCCTCCGCCTGCGCCTCCGTCAGCATCTCGCCCATCGCCGATGCCTGGCCGACGATCACGCCCATCTCCAGCTCGAAGTCGAGCCGCTTGCAGGGCTCGAAACTCGGCAGCTCCACATTCGGCGGCTTCAGCTGCCCGCGCGGCCGCCGCACCTTGGTGCCGCTGACGACCACGGTCGACGAACGGCCGTTGTAGCCGATCGGAATGTGCAGCCAGTTCGGCAGCAGCGGATTGGTCTTGTCGCGGAACATGGTGCCGACATTGGTGGCGTGTTCCTTCGACGAATAGAAATCGGTGTAACCGGCGACCGCGATCGGCAGGAACAATCTTGTATCGGCCATCGGCACCAGCGCGCGTTGGCGCAATTCGGCGTTGTCGCGAAGTTCCGGGTTGTCATGCCGCAGCAACTCGCTGATCCGCGCTCGGGTGCGCGACCACGCTTTCGGCCCCAGCGCCATAAAGAGATTTAAGCTCGGCGCGGCAAACACGCCGAGTTCGCCGACATCCAGTCGGCCGTCCTGTTCGAGTTCCCATAGATCGAGCACGTAGTCGCCGATCGCGACGCCGACGCGCGGGGCGAGACCGTCCTTGGCCGAGAACACGCCGTAAGGCAGGTTTTGAATCGGAAAGTCGGACGCAGGATCGACGTCGATGAAGGAGCGGAGGGTGGGGTCGTTGGGGTGGGGCACAATGCTGTCCATTTGTATGAATCTCACCTTCGTCATTCCGGGATGCGCCCCGCTTGGGCGCAGGCCCGGAATCCATACACACCCATCGTGGTTATGGATTCCGGGCTCGCTCCCTTCGCTCGCGCCCCGGAAAGACGGTTACGGCTTGCTCGGGTCGAACCGCTTCTCCAGGCCCTTCCAGCAATCCGCGTAATCGTCCTGCAGCGTCGCCGACTTCGCCGCGAACTCGGTGACGCGCTGCGGGTACCGGGTCTCGAACATGAAGGCCATCGTGCCCGTGAGCTTGACCGGCTTCAGTTCTGAATTGCTGGCGTGGTCGAATGCCTCGCGGTCGGGGCCGTGCGGCAGCATCATGTTGTGCAGGCTGATGCCGCCGGGTGTAAAACCTTGCGGCTTGGCGTCGTAGACGCCGTAGATCAGCCCCATGAACTCCGACATGATGTTCATGTGATACCACGGCGGCCGAAACGTGTTTTCCGCCACCGCCCAGCGCTCCGGGAAAATCACAAAATCGATATTGGCGGTGCCGGCGGTTTCCGACGGCGAGGTCAGCACGGTGAAGATCGACGGGTCGGGATGATCGAAGCCGATCGCGCCAACCGGCGAGAAGGTGCGCAAATCATATTTGTACGGCGCGTAATTGCCGTGCCACGCCACCACGTCGATCGGCGAATGCGGCAGTTTTGTCATCCACAGCGCGCCGCCCCATTTGACGTAGAGCTCGGTCGGCGTTTCCTTGTCTTCGTAGGCTGCGACGGGGGTGAGAAAATCGCGCGCGTTGGCGAGGCAGTTGGCGCCGATCGGGCCGCGCTCCGGCAGCGTGAAGGCGCCGCCGTAATTCTCGCAGATGTAGCCGCGCGCGGGCGCGCCTTGAATCTCGACGCGGAATTTGACGCCGCGCGGGATCATCACGATCTCGCCGGGCTGGGCATCGATGCGGCCGAATTCAGTGACGAATTTCAGCTTGCCCTGCTGCAACACGAACATCATCTCGCCATCGGCATTATAAAAATGCTGATCCACCATCGACTTGGTGATGAGATAGACATGCGCGGCCATGCCGGCCTGGGTATTGGCGTCGCCCGCCGTGGTCATGGTCTGCACGCCCTGCAGGAACGTCATGTCTTGCTTCGGGATCGGCGCCGGGTCCCAGCGCAGTTGTGCGATCGGCAGTTCGTGCTCATGGCATGGCGCGGTGCGCCACAGGCCGGCATCGACCTTGCTGAAGCGGCCGGAGTGTTTTACCGACGGCCGGATCCGATACAGCCACGAGCGCTCGTTGCTGCCGCGCGGTGCGGTGAAGGGCGAGCCGGAGAGTTGCTCGGCGTAGAGCCCGTAGGCGCAGCGCTGCGGCGAATTGCGGCCCATCGGCAGCGCGCCCGGCAGCGCTTCGGTCTCGAACGAATTGCCGAAGCCGGACATGTACCCCGGTGTGACCTGGCCGACGGATTTGCTCAGAACCTCGGGAGCTGCGTTGTAATTCATGGCTCATCCTCCTTGCAGAGCTGCCCACATTTCCAGATCGCGTTTGTCGGTCCAGATCACGGGATCGTCGATCCCCGAGGCCTCGTCGAACGCGCGCGAGACATTGAACGGCAGACAATGTTCGTAGATCGCAAAACTGGAGAATTTTGGGTCCATCACCTCGCGTGTCGCCGCCATGGTCTCCTTCAGGTTTCGGCCCTTGGCGACCGACGCCTCGGCGGCGCCATACAGCGTGCTGACAAAGTCGCGCGTCATGGCGATGGCGTCGCGCCCGGTGGCCACCCCCTTCAAGGCGTCGCCGCGTCCAGGCGCGATCGCCTTCGGATTGAAGGCGCGGATCTCGTTCAGCGTCGTCGGCCATTCGCGCAAATGCGCGTCGCCGCAATAGCAGGCCGAATGGTATTCAATGAGATCGCCGGAAAACATCACCTCGGCGTCCGGCACCCATGCCACGATATCGCCGGAGGTGTGCCCCGCGCCGAGCGACATCAGCCGCACCTCGCGTTTGCCGAGGTAGATCGACATGTCGGTCTCGAACGTCAGCGTCGGCCAGGTCAGGCCGGGGATGCTCTGGGCGTCCTGGAACAGCCGCGGAAAGCGGCCGAACTCGGATTCCCAGTCCTGCTGGCCACGCTCCTCGATCAGGCGGTAGGTTTCCTGCGAGGCGACGATGCCTTGCGCCCTGTAGGCGGAAGCGCCGAGCACGCGCACCGCGTGATAATGCGACAACACCACATATTTGATCGGCTTGTCGGTGACGGTGCGCACCCGCTCGATCACCTTGTTCGCCATCGCCGGCGTCGCCTGCGCGTCGAACACGATGCAGCCGTCGTCGCCGACAATCACCGCCGAGTTCGGGTCGCCCTCAGCGGTGAAGGCATAGAGGTCGGTGCCGATCTCGGAGAAGGTGATTTTCTTCTCCGCCATGTCGGTGGTGGACGCAAAACCTTTTGTCATTCGTTCAACTTTCTCATTTGTCATTGCGAGCGAAGCGAAGCAATCCAGAGCCGCGCACGCGAAAGAACTGGATTGCTTCGCTTCGCTCGCAATGACGATTCATAAATTTTCATTCTATTGCTGCTGCTGTTGCTGCTGGCTGCCATCCAGCAGCCGCCGCCTGGCCAGTTCGATCGCTTCGCGCAACACGTCGAGATCGCCGATATGATTGGCAAGAACCAGCACCAGCGCGGCGTCGAGATCGGCGCTTTGCGCGTCGCTTAAGCCCCGATGCGATTCGACGATCATGCGGAACGCATCATCGGGTTTTGCGAAATTCGAGCTGGTGGACAGCGCCATTACGCCCCTCCCACGATCGCCGTGGCGCGGGTCAGCGCGGCATCGATTGTGGCGCGGGTCGGATGCCGGAACCGAGCGGCGACGTAACCGTCGGGGCGCAACAGATAACCTGTACCGGGCGCCGCATCGTAGCGCGCGCCGAGCAACCCCGCCGGATCGCCAAATCCGTCGTTGCCGATGCGAATGACGCCGACGTCCGCGGGGACGCTGCTCGCCGCCCCGTTGGCAAACTCAAGCAGCGCGAACTTCCTTCCCGCTTTCACGAACGCTTCGGTCAGAAATGCCGAACTGCCGTCGCGGCCACTCAGCGGGGCGTCAAGCATCGAGGCGCCGGGGGGCGGCCCGCCGCCCCACGCCTCGCCATCCGGTGTCGAGAGCGGCGTGTCATAGACCGAAGGCACCGACAGCCGCCCGCCATTGATCATGCGCTTGCCGAATTCGGTGTCCTTGGCGAGCGACAGCACCGCCTGCCGCAGCCGCGCTTCCTGACGCGAGCCAGGGGCCATGAAATCGGTAGAACGGGTCGACTCGCGGATGTTCTCGTCGGCCGCGGCGCTGCGCTCGACGTGATAGCTCTCGAGCAGGCGCTCCGGCGAGCTGCCTTGCAGCACGCGCGCGAGCTTCCACGCGAGATTCTCCGCGTCCTCCAGGCCGGAATTGGCGCCACGGGCGCCGAACGGCGACACCTGATGCGCGGCGTCGCCGGCGAACATCACGCGATCATGGATGAATTTCTCCATGCGCCGGCACTGGAACTTGTACAGCGATATCCATACGAATTCGAATTTGTCATGGCCCAGCATCCGCGCGATCCGCGGCCGCACATTCTCCGGCAATTTTTCCACTGCGGGGTCTGCATCCGGGCTGAGCTGCAGATCGATGCGCCAGATATCGTCGGGCTGCCGGTGCAGCAGCGCGGAGCGTCCGGCATGAAACGGCGGATCGAACCAGAACCAGCGCTCGGTCGGGAATTCCGCCGTCATTTTGACATCGGCGATCAAAAACTGGTCCTCGAACACTTGCCCCTTGAAATCCGCGCCGACCATGCCGCGCAGCGACGAGCGCGCGCCATCGCAGGCACAGACGTATCGCGCGGCGAGCCGGTATGGTCCATCCGGCGTCTCGATCGTCAGCACCACATGATCGTTGCGCTGCTCCAGCGCGCTCACTCTGTTGCGCCAGCGCAGATCGATTTCCGGCAGCCCTGCCGCGCGCTCGACCAGGTAGGCCTCGGCATAAAACTGCTGCAGGTTGATGAAGGCCGGCATCTTGTGGCCCTGCTCCGGCAGCAGGTTGAACTGATAAAGCAGCGAGGCGCCGTGAAAGATCCTGCCGACGCTCCAGACCACACCCTTGTCGACCATGCGGCCGGCGACGCCGAGCCGGTCCCAGTATTCCAGCGAACGCTTGGAGAAACAGATCGCGCGCGAGCCCTCGCCGATCCGGTCGGCATCGTCGAGCAGCACCACATTCTGGCCGCGCTGCGCCAGATCGATCGCCAGCGAGAGGCCAACCGGGCCGGCGCCGACCACCACCACCGGATATTCGGCCAGATTGCCGCCGGCCCGATCCTGATCGGGATGCCGGCGATAGCCGAACCGGGTGTTGGAGGGCTGCGTCATGGCTCACATGGCTCTGGCCAAGGGGCGGCGGTTCGCCTAAGATAGTTTCACCTGCAACTATCTTAAACGCCTTGCGCGGTTCGCCGTCAACTCAAATTGGAGCGAATTTTGGCGAAACTCGACCTGTTCAGGTTCGTTCCGTTCCGGCTCAATCGCCTGGCGGCCGAGGTCAGCGCCGCGCTGTCCGGCGAATATCAGGAGCGTTACGGGCTGGATATTCCGGAGTGGCGGGTACTGGCGACGCTGGGGTTCCGCCCCGAGCCCTGCAGCGCGCAATACATCGCGCATTGCACGCGTACGCATAAATCCACCATCAGCCGCGCCGTTACCGCACTGATGCGGCGCCAACTGGTCGAGCGCGTCGAGAACGCAGACGACCGCCGCGAATTCTCCCTGCGCATGACGCGGAAGGGCCGCGCGCTGTATGAGGAGCTGATCCCGCGGCTGTTGAGGAAAGAGCGCGAAATCATGTCCTGTCTCACCGCAAAGGAGCGCGAGAATTTTGCACTTGCACTCGGTAAGATCGAGAAGAGCCTCGAACTTGTGACGACGAGCAGGGAGGCGAGCAAGACGGAGACGTATTGACTATCCTCGTCATGGCCGGGCCTGTCCCGGCCATCCACGTCTTTGGCTGCAAGAAAGAAAGGCGTGGATGCCCGGGACGGGCCCGGGCATGACGATTGAATTTCCAGCGCCTACACGACGCCTTAGCGCACAGCTGCCGTCACCACGATCTCCACGATATGCGGCGGCTCCAGCTCGACGCCGATACAGGCCCGCATCGGCGGATTGCCGGGGTCGACCCATTCATCCCAAGCGCGGTTCATCTCGCCTTTCCGGTTGATGTCGGTGATATAGACAATAGCCGATAGGATCCTGCTCTTGTCCGAGCCGCATTGCGCGAGGCTTTCATCGATGCGCCCCAGCGCTTTCACGGTCTGCTCGTACATCGAGGAGGTGACCGGATCGGGCGCGACCGCCACGGTAAAGACCAGGCCGTCGTGAACGACGGCGCGGCTGCGGGTTGGCGTCAGGCCGGGAAAGCGGCGGATCATGGCGAACTCCGTTTGAGTGATGCGTTATTTTACGAACGAGCGCAACGGCGGTAGGTGCAGCGCCCAGGCGTCCACCCTGTCGCTGGCGCGCGGATAGATTTCGGTCACCAGCGGATCATGCCCGGGGATGGCGCGGTCGGGGTGGCCGGCGAGACGCTTGACGATGTCCCAGCCTTCCATCATGTCGCCGAGGTTGTAGAGAATCGGAAACGGATTCTTTCGCTGCATGTTGCCGTAATAGTGCGAGGCATCGGAGGCCAGCACCACCGGACCGCGCGAGGTGTCGACCCGCACCACCTGCAACCCGTCGGAATGGCCGCCGACACGATGCAGCGTGACGCCGGGAGCCACCTCGCCATCGCCATTATGGAAGGTCACCCGTTCGCTGTAGACGTGGCGCACCATCAGCGTCACATGATCCGCTGAGAACGGATGCCGCAAGGTGGCGTGGCACATGCATCGCCCGGTGGCGTAGCTCATCTCGCGGTCCTGCAGGTGAAACCGCGCATTACGGAAGCGGTCGAGATTGCCGGCGTGATCGTAATGCAGATGGGTGACGATTACATCGGCAATAGCGTCAGCCTCGACCCCGAAGGCCGCCAGCGCGTCGACCGGATTGAGCGTGAGCTTGCGGCTGCGCGCCTGCGCCTCCGCCGCGTTGAAGCCGGTGTCCACTAGGATGTCGCGCCCCTCCCCGCGGATCAGCCAGACGAAGTAATCAAGATCTTCGGCGCTGGTTTCGTGCGGATCGGGCTGCAGGTAGTTCATGTGCGGCGTGCGCGGCGACATGGTCGCATAGCGGATCGCATAAATTTCGTAAGTCTTTCCCATGCTCTACCTTCTTCGTTGCACGTTGGCCGATGGCGGCAGCAAGCCATCATCGTCCGCAAAGGTCAAACCTGCCGGCCCGAGACGGCTGAATCGGGCGCGTTCGGAACCCGAACGCTTCGCGCTTGATTGTCGCGGCGGTCAGGCATCGTAAGACGTGTTGACAGGCGCGGCGTGGCCGGTTTGATAATGCGATTTTCGTACAGTAAGGTCACCGCGGCGCGAGCCCGGGATCGGCGCCTCCAGCTGGACCGACGTCGCATGAAATTCCGTCTCGCAGTGCTGCTGATCTTGATCGTCTCAAGCACGCCCGTTGCGCAATCGTGGGCCGCCGGCGACAGATTTGCGCTCGTCATCGGCAACGCAAAATATCCCGATGCCGAAGCGCCTTTGAAAGAACCCATCAACGACGCCAAGGACATCGCCGCCGAGCTCAGGCGCGATGGCTTCGATGTCGAGACCGGCGAGAACCTGACAGGCGACGCCATGCGCCGCGCCCTCGACCGGCTTTACGCCCGTATCAAACCGGGCTGCGTTGCACTGGTCTTCTTCAGCGGCTTCGGCATTCAGTCCGCCCGCCAGAGCTACCTGATCCCGGTCGACGCCCAGATCTGGACCGAGCCGGATGTTCGCCGCGACGGTTTTAGCCTGGAAACGATCCTCGGCGAGATCAACAGCCGCGGCGCCGGCGTCAAGATCGCGCTGATCGACGCCTCCAGGCGCAACCCGTTCGAGCGCCGTTTCCGCAGCTTTTCCGCCGGCCTCGCGCCAGTGATCGCGCCAAATGGAACGCTAGTGATGTATTCGGCGGCGCTCAGCTCGGTGGTCGGTGATACCGGCGGCGCGCACAGCCTGTTCGTAAGCGAACTGCTGAAGGAGATCCGCGCTCCGGGCCTGATGGCGGAAGAAATCCTCAGCCGCACCCGCTTCGGCGTCACCCGCGCCTCGCGCAGCGAGCAGGTGCCGTGGATATCATCATCTTTGGCCGAGGACTTTTCGTTCATTCCCGGCGCGCGTCCGCAGCCGGCAACCCAAGTCGCCGTCGCCGCGCCGCCTGAGGTCGTCAATATTCCTCCGCCACCTCTTCCGCCGAAGGTGGAACTGCCTGCGGCGACCGCCGTGCCGCCGGTCAAGGATGAGGCAACGACGGCCGTCGCCAACCTCGCGGACGATCCGACCATCAAGTCATTGACCGGCAAGTTGACCGACAATCCCGACGACGCCAGCGCGCTGTACCGGCGCGGTCAGGTCTATGCCAGCAAGGGCGCCTATCAGTTGGCCGTTGAGGACTTCTCCGCGTCGATCCGCCTGAACCCCAAGGACGTCGAGGCCTACAATAACCGCTGCTGGGTGCGAACGGTGATCGGCGATCTGCAGGGTGCACTGAAGGACTGTAACGAGGCGCTGCGCCTGCGGCCGAATTTCGTGGATGCGCTGGACAGCCGCGGCCTGCTCAATCTCAAGGCCGGGCAAACCAAGAACGCCATCGCAGATTTCGACGCCGCGCTGAAGATCGACCCCAGGCTGACGTCGTCGCTGTACGGACGCGGGCTGGCAAAGCAACGCAACGGCTCGATTTCCGAAGGCGAACTTGATATAGCAAATGCCAAGGCGATGGATCCGAATATCGTGAAGGAGTTCGCGGACTACGGGGTGCGTTGACCGGCTTGGACCGGCGGCGCGCTTGAGCGGGCTTCAGACCGCCTCTTTGCAAAAGAATTTGAAACCGGCTTATTCGTTTCGCAACGTGGCCCAGCTGTGGATCGATCCGGCGATGATGCTTCCAACCTATCTCAAGCCCGTCATCGGAGCCGCCTTGGTGGTGGCGCTGGGCGCAGGATATTATTGGCTGGAACACCGGCCGCGTCCGCAAGAGACCGTCATGCCGAACAAGGCGTCGGTCGTGGTGGCAAAGGCGGTCAACGCCTGCTTCTCCGACCTGGTGCGGGTCACCGGATTTGTCGTGCCGCGCAGCGAGGCCGTCGTAGGCGTCGACCAGGAAGGATCGAGGGTCACGGATATTTTCGTCCGCGAAGGCGACATCGTGACGGAAAACCAGGAACTGGCGCGCCTCACCGCGCCGCCGGCCAACCCGCAGAATCCCGGCGCAAAGCCGGGGCAGATCACGCTGCGCGCACCGGCGGCGGGTCTCGTGACCCAGGTCAACAGCCTCGTCGGCGCGCCGGCGTCGGCACAGGCCGGGCCGATGTTCCGGATTGCCGTCAACAATGAGATCGAACTGGACGCCGAGGTACCCGGCATTCACGTGTTGAAGATCAATCCCGGCGCGACGACGCGGGTCAGCAGGGACGGCTCGCCGGATCTGATCGGGCGCGTCCGGCTGGTTTTGCCGGAAATCAACCGCAGCACCCAGCTCGGCCATGTCCGCATCACGCTCGCCAATAATCCTTCCCTCAAGGTCGGAATGTTCGCCCGCGCCAACATCGACGCCAGGCGCAGCTGCGGCATCGCCGTCCCTCGCGCCGCCATTGACCATCTGACCGTCCAGGTGGTCAAAGGCGATATCGTTGAGACGCGAAAAGTGAAGATCGGCCTCGTATCCGATACCTCGACCGAGATTCTCGAAGGCCTCGATGTCGGCGAGATCGTCGTGGCCGACGCCGGCACCTCGTTGCACGACGGTGACCAGATCAAGACGACATTTGCCGACGACCTCGATCGCGCGCGGGTGCGCTGATGGCCCTGAACATTTCCGCATGGTCGATCCGTAACCCGCTTCCCTCCGTCGTATTTTCGATCATCCTGCTGGTGCTCGGCTGGGTCAGTTTCACCAAGCTCGCGGTCACCCGCCTGCCGAGCGCCGACATTCCCGTGATATCGGTCGCGGTCTCGCAGTTCGGTGCGGCGCCGGCCGAACTTGAATCTCAGGTCACCAAGACGATCGAGGACGGCGTATCGGGCGTCGAGGGCGTGCGGCACATCTCGTCCTCGATTACCGACGGGCTGTCGCTGACCACGATCCAGTTCGCGCTTGAAACCAACACCGACCGCGCGCTGAATGACGTCAAGGACGCCGTCACCCGGATCCGCAGTAACCTGCCGCAGAACGTCAACGAGCCGCTGATCCAGCGCGTCGACGTGATCGGCCTGCCGATCGTCACCTACGCCGCGATATCGCCGGGCAAGACGCCGGAACAATTGTCTTATTTCGTCGACGACGTGGTCAAACGTGCGCTGCAGGGGGTGCGCAACGTGGCGCAAGTCGAGCGCATCGGCGGCGTCGAGCGCGAGATACTGGTCTCGCTCGATCCCGACCGGCTGCAGGCCGCCGGGCTCACCGCGGTCGATGTCTCGAGGCGCTTGCGCGGCACCAATGTCGATCTCGCCGGCGGCCGCGCCGAAATCGGCAAGAACGACCAGGCCATCCGCACGCTGGCCGGCGCCAAGACGCTGAACGATCTCGCCGGCACCATGATCAGCCTGCCCGCGGGCGGCGAGCTCCGGCTTGACGACCTCGGCACCGTGACCGACACCATTGCCGACCGCCGCACTTTTGCGCGCTTCAACGGCGAGCCTGTCGTCGCTTTGGGTATCAAGCGTTCTAAAGGCGCCAGCGACGTGGTGGTCGCCGCCGCCGTGCAGAAGCGCATCGAGGCGCTCAAGACCGCCTATCCCGACGTGGACCTGAAACTGATCGACACCTCGGTGGATTTCACCAAGGGCAATTACGAGGCCGCGATCTCGACGTTGTTCGAGGGCGCGATCCTCGCGGTGATCATCGTCTTCCTGTTCCTGCGCGACATTCGCGCCACCATCATCGCGGCGATCTCGCTGCCGCTGTCGATTTTCCCGGCATTTTGGGCGATGGACATCCTGGGCTTCTCGCTCAACCTCGTCAGCTTCCTTGCCATCACGCTCTCAACCGGCATCCTGGTCGACGATGCCATCGTCGAGATCGAGAATATCGTACGCCACATGCGGTTGGGGAAATCGCCCTACCGCGCCGCGCTGGAGGCCGCCGACGAAATCGGACTCGCCGTGATCGCGATCAGCTTGACCATCATCGCCATTTTCACGCCTGCAAGCTTCATGTCGGGGGTCGCCGGGCAGTTCTTCAAGCAATTCGGCATCACCGTGTCGGTGCAGGTGTTCTTCTCGCTGCTGGCCGCGCGCTTCGTCACCCCGGTGCTGGCGGCGTATTTCCTGAAGGACGAGCACTATCACAATCCGCCGCCGGGACGCGTGCTGAAGGCCTATAATAGCCTCGTTACGTGGTCGGTGCGGCATTATTTCATCACCGTACTGATCGGCTTCGGCATTTTTGCCGCCTCGATCTGGAGCATCAAGCTGCTGCCGCAAGGTTTTCTGCCGGCGCAGGATTCCGCGCGTTCCCTGCTTGCGATGGAGCTTCCGCCGGGAACGCAACTCGCCTTTACGGAAAAGACCACCGAGGAGATTGTTGCGCGCTTGCGCAAGCGGCCGGAGGTGAAGAGCGTTTTCGTCGACGGCGGACGGGTGCCGCCGGGAACGTTCGAGCTGCGCCGCGCCGCGCTGATCATCAATTACATGCCGAAGCACGACCGCAAGATCACGCAGCGCGAACTTGAACTCGCGATCGGCAACGACCTGGAGAACGTTCCCGATATCCGGTTCTGGTTCCTCGACGAGAACGGCCTGCGCGCGATATCGCTGGTGGTGACCGGCCCCGAAGGCGCCATTGTCAGCAACGTCGCCGCCGAGCTCGCGACCCAGATGAAACGGATTCCGATTATCGCCAATGTGATCTCCGAAACCTCGCTGGAGCGGCCGGAACTGCGCATCCAGCCGCGCGCGGATCTGGCGGCGCGGCTCGGTGTCTCCACAGAGAGCCTGTCGGAAACCATTCGCGTCGCCACCATCGGCGACGTCGGTCCCGCGCTTGCAAAGTTCGACACCGGCGACCGGCTGGTACCGATCCGAGTTCAGCTCGAGGACGCCGCGCGCGGGGAATTGCCGGTCCTCGAGCAATTGCGGGTGCCGCTGGGCGGTGGCCGCGGCGGCGTGCCGCTGTCGGTCGTCGCCGACATCAAGCTCGATCAGGGACCGACCAGCATCAACCGCTACGACCGCGAACGCCAGGCCACCGTCGCCGCCGATCTGGTCGGCAGCGCGGCGCTCGGCGACGCAACCAGGAAGATCTACGAACTGCCGGTGATGAAAAGCCTGCCCAAGGGCGTCAAGGTCAGCCCCTCGGGCGACGCCGAAAGCCTCAACGAACTCTCGGAAGGCTTTGCCACCGCGATCACCGCGGGCCTGATGATGGTCTATGCGGTGCTGGTGCTCTTGTTCGGCACCTTCCTGCAGCCGATCACCATCCTGTTCTCGCTGCCGCTGTCGATCGGCGGCGCGATCGGCGCACTGCTCTTGACCGGCAAGCAGCTGACGACGCCGGTGTGGATCGGCATCCTGATGCTGATGGGCATCGTGACCAAGAACGCGATCATGCTGGTCGAGTTCGCGGTCGAAGCCGTCCGCGAAGGCAAGCCGCGCGATGAGGCCATCATCGACGCCGGCATGAAGCGCGCACGTCCCATCGTCATGACCACGGTCGCCATGGTCGCCGGCATGATGCCGAGCGCACTGGCATTCGGCGCCGGCGGCGAATTCCGCTCCCCGATGGCGCTGGCGGTGATCGGCGGGCTGATATTCTCCACCGTGCTGTCGTTGGTGTTCGTGCCGGCGATGTTCATGCTGATGGACGACGTCGGCGCGCTGACCTGGCGGTTCGGCAGGAGACTGCTGACGTCCAGCGCGGATAGCGAGCATGCGGTGGAACGGAAAGCGCCGGCAAGCGCGATTCATAGCCCGGCGGCGGAGTAGCAACCGTAGTAGCAACTGTAGCCCGGATGGAGCGAAGCGAAATCCGGGAATGAGGCTTGACGGGCCGCGTGCCCCGGGTCGCGCTACGCTCCATCGGGGTTACGGACGACATCTGGAATACTGAGATGAGAGTCTTGAAAATCGCCGGCGTTACCGTCGCAGCCGTCATCGTGGTTACGGTGGCGCTGCTGACGATCGGGATTCCGACCGGCTTTGTGACGCGCGCGATCCAGGACCGTGTCGAACACACCACCGGATATCGGTTCGCCGTCTCGGGCGCGAGCAAGCTCGGCATCTGGCCGTCGCTGAACCTGACCCTCAACGACATCAGCGTGCAGGACCCCACGGCCGGCGATTCCGCTGGCCGTCTCACCATCGCGAGCCTGCAGGCCGACATCCCCTTGCGAAGCATGCTGTTCGGCCGTCCGCAAGTCAGCGAACTCGTCATTTCCAAGCCCGTTCTGTATGTGCCGCTGCGACGCGAGCGCGATGAGCGTGTCGACAGCTTCCCCAAGCCGGTGAACACGCCCGGCGACGCCGTCACTGATGACGTTGTCATTGATCATGTGAAAGTCACTGACGGTGCCATCATCTTCAGCAATCTGCGCGACCGTTTTGAAAATCGCATCGAGGGCATCGACGCCGATGCCTTAATCGGCGCGGACCGGCAGGTCGCCTTGACGGGCAACGCGCGCTCGTGCGAACACCCGCTGAAGTTCGGCATCAAGGCTGCGCTGCCCGCAGGAGCGGTGCCGCCCCGAAATATTGCAGTCGAGTTGACGTTGGACTCCGCAGGCCTTGTCGGCAAGTCGCTATCCGCCAGGGCGCAAGTGCGCGTGAACGGTGCGCAGCTGCAAATCAACGGCCTGAGCGGCTCGCTGGACGGCGCGCAATTCAACGGCTGGGCCTCGGCCGATCTGACCAGCAAGCCTCTGGTAAAACTCGATCTCGATTTCCAGCGCCTCGATCTCGGCGCGCCGTCGCGCGGCAAGGCGGCAACTTCGCAACAGGCAAAACCGTGGAGCAACGAGGCGTTCAATCTTGCCGGATTGAATTACGTCGATGCTGACATCCGGATGTCGGCGGCTGAACTTAACATCGGCGATGCGCGCTTTGCGCCGGCGGCAGTCGATGCCGCGCTTGGCGGGGGCATGCTGAAGGCGAAATTCTCGCATCTCGGCGTCTACGGTGGCGAGGCCGACGGCGAACTCACTGCCGATGTATCGGGGAGTATTCCGGCCTACATGCTGCGCAGCGATCTTGCCGGCGTGCGCGCGCTGCCGCTGCTTTCGAGCCTCGCCGACTTCGACAAGATCGACGGCAAAATGCAAGCCAGGCTCGCCTTTCGCTCCGGCGGCTCCAGCCAGCGGGCGATCATGGCGGGTTTGAGCGGAACGGCCTTCCTCGGGTTTCAGGATGGCGCGATCCGCGACCTCAACATCGCGAAAATGATCCGATCGCTCACCTCGCGCACGCTGTGGGGGTGGCCGCAAGGCCGCGACCAGACCACCGACCTCGCGCAACTCAGCGCCTCGTTCAACGTCGAAGAGGGAAAGGCGACTACCACCGATCTCACGCTGGTCGGCCCGCTGGTGCGCATGACCGGCGCCGGCACGGTGGATTTGCCTGCGAAGACGCTCGTCTTTCGAGTGGAGCCGAAACTGGTGCTGAACGCCGAGGGACAGGGCGGCGCCGCCAGCCCGGTCGAGCTCGGCATTCCCGTCGCGATCGACGGTCCGTGGGCCGAGCCGCGCATCTATCCTGACGTCGCCGGCATACTGGACAATCCCGATGCGGCTTATGCAAAGCTCAAGGAGATGGGCAAGGGCCTGTTCGGTCAAGGCGGCGGTAGCGGCGGCATATCCGACCTGTTCAGCGGCAAGCTCGGGGAAACCCTGGACAACCTGCTGCAGCAGGGGTTGGGAAGCCGCGGCACGACCCCGGTAAGACCCGCCGTGCCGCAGGACGGATTGAAGGCGCCCCCGCCAAACCAGGAGTCGCCGATGGACAGCATCATGAAGCAACTGTTCGGGCGCTAACCTCATGTGGCGTGGACGCGGTGCGGCGTTCTTCTCCGCTCCGCAGAGCCGAACCGTCGCGAATGCCGAAGCGGGGCTTCATAGCCGGCTTGGCTCCAGCGCCAGCCTTCTGATATCGATGATCTGAAAGCGGATTGAGTATCGATGAACTGTCCCGTCCAGCGCGGTCTCTTTCGACAACTCGCGGCCGCGATCCTGCTGGGGCTTTGCTTCGCGTCGTCGCCATGTCGCGCCGACGACGAGGCCCGCGCTCCGCGGGGCGCGGCTGTCACCGTCCTCAAGGCGGCGAAGCAATGCTTCGCCGCCATCGTCGAAGTTTCCGGTATCCTGATTCCGAGGGAGGAGACCGCGGTTCGGTCCGACCGGCAAGGGTTGAAAGTGGCCGAAGTGCTGGTGGACGCCGGCGAGACCGTGACCGCCGGCCAAGCGCTGGCACGGCTGGCGCTTCCCGAAGGCGGCATGATCGTGGTGCAGGCTCCGGTCGCCGGCCTTGTCAGCAAGTCGTCGGCGGTGATCGGAGCCGTGGCGTCGGGCAAGGGCGAAGCGCTGTTCAGCATCATCCCCCGCAGCGAATTCGACCTGGTTGGTCTGGTGCCGGTGCGGGATCTGTCAAAGCTTGCGGTCAACCAGACCGCAAGAGTCAAGATCATCGGCGCCGGCGAGGTGGACGGAAGGGTACGCAGGGTCGCCACCACCGTCGAACCCAACACCCAACTGGGTCAGGTCCTTGTCGCACTGAGCTCGACCCGGCGCCTGCTGGTCAACTCGTCCGGCCGCGCAATGATCAAGACAGGTCAAAGCTGCGGCGTCTCGGTGCCGCTAACCGCCATCCTCTATGGCAGCGCCGGTACGGTGGTTCAGGTCGTGCGGCGTGACCGGGTCGAAACCCGGCGCGTCGAAGTGGGATTGATGTCGGCCGGCCAGGTGGAAATCCGCGACGGACTTGTCGAGGGTGACATCGTGGTGGCGCGGGCGGGAGCGCTGCTTCGCGAGGGAGACCCGGTGCGGCCGATCGCCGCCAGCGCGGATTCAAAATAACGCTAACTCAATGCACCATCATCCGCGTAGCCGCGAGCCTCGAAGGATGGAAGCGAACGCAAACGGCGATCCTTCGAGACGCCGCGCAACCGCGCCGCTCCTCAGGGTAACGGAACGGCATTTAACCGCCGGCGTTTTCCGCGGCCATTTCCGCCGCCAGGCGCACGTCTTCCTGTAACGACGACGACACCGACGGCACCTGCTCGCCGTTCGACGCGCGCGATACCGCGATGCGGGTCTTGGTGAAGAGGGCTTCGGCGCCGGCCGCTTTCGAAGCGATGTTATTCAAGAGTTCGGTCACCAGCACGCTGTTGTGGCCGCTCGAATCGTCGGCGACTTTGCCGGGCGTCGCCGACGACAGAATCAGGGCATTGTCCGGCGCGTTGATCGGCGCGAGGCCATGCGAGAAGGCACGGAAGCGGCGTTCGTAAGGGTTACGGCGCGACGCATCGATCACGGCGATCCTGGCGCGCGCGCCCTTCTCCTTGATCGTCTCCAGCACCGATTCGATGCTGATACCTTCGCGGCGAACGTCGGATTCCTTCCAGATCGCGGCATCGACCGGAATCATGTAGCTCTCGCGGCCGGCCTGGACGCCGTATCCGCCGAAGAACAGCATGACGACCGATTCAGAACTGATTTTGGCTTTCAGACGATCGACGGCGCGATTGATGTCATGCTGGCTGGCGTCTTCCACGACATCGACTGCAAAACCTTCGCGCCGCAGCGCCGCCGTGATCGCACGCGCATCATTGATGGGCTGGGTCAGCGGCGCATTGGCGTCGGGATAATGTCCGTTGCCTATCACCAGCGCGAGCCGCGAGGTTTTGGCGGCGGCGTCGACGATCTGCGCGGCTTCGGCCGCCTTGGCCGCATCGAGGGACCGCTTGTTCAGTGCGGCATGGGCGCCAATCGCCAGCGACACCATGCCAACCAGGGCGGCCGCGATGGTGAGGGGGCGGCGGGATGCGCTAGGCTGCCGTAGATTCATGCGGTTTCGTTCCTGGCCGTGGTTCGCGCGCGCCTGTTTGTCGCGCCGCGGTCAAATAGGTTTGAGGGGATGCCGGTCTGTGGGGTCAAATTATGCCCCTTTTGCGGCGCCGCAACATAAGGAAGTATTAACGCCCTGCCCTTTGCAGCGCAACATGGACACGCTATTCGTCACGAAGCGCTGTGCAGGCCGGGGCGGAAGCCGGCTTTTTGCTTGCACTGCCAGGCGGTTATGGCAGGTTCCCAAAGGGGTGCGGGCAGGTAGGCCGTTGGCATGGCCATTTGGGCGTGCGATTCAAGCGCAGCGGAAAGAACCCAAAGAATTCCATGACTTTTCAGCATTTCGCCGGGGCCGCCTATCGCGCGCTGACGTTCCCCAAGGACGGCCCGTCGCTGTATGACGTCTGCGATCCCTTGCTTCTCAACGGCGGTGGCGGCGATCCTCACCTTCGCAGATTCTACAAGACGGCGCTCGGAAATCCGGCGCTGCGCCCCCTGCTGCGGCGCGCAGGCCTGCCGGAATTGCACGACCGCGCTTGTCTCGAGGCGCTGCGGCACGCGCTGATGCAAGCCCGCGACGATCGAGCGCCGGACTGGTCCGCGATCGGCCAGCCGGTGGCGGCATTGCTGGATACGATCCGATTGCGGCATCCAAGGCCAGGCAGCGCGTCCGCACCCGATTGCGCCCCAAAACTCCCGGAACTCGAAAACATCATCCGAAGCTGCGGCACGCATCTGCTGCGCTCGTTCAGAGCCAACGGTTTTATTCCGGCCTATGCGGCCTTCAACCTGATCGGCGATCCCGATATTCGCGGGCGGGAATTGCTGATGGCGCTGACCGGTCTGCACTCGCGCGGCTACAAGAATTCGACGCTGTTGTTCAACCTGGCGCGAATTTTCATCGCCCGGTCGCCGGCGGGCGAACTGGTCAATCCGCCATGGCGAGGAACCGCCGAACCGATGTGGCAGCCGATACAGATTCGCCATCGCTCGGCCTATTACGATGCATTCTTCACCGAGGCGCTGCTGAGCTTCATCGCAACCGGCCTCGCATCCTCCGATGAAGCCGCGTCGTCACGCCGCGCGATCGCCGCGATGGTCGACTTCTGTCTCACCACCAGCCGCGAGGACGTGCGCGCACTGGACGGCAGTACAGTGAGTGTCATCACCGCACTTGCGCCGCTGCCGCACCCGCGCTTCAGCCGGTTCTTTGCGCAGATCAAGCAGGATCTAGGCTTCGGCATCTACGTGCCGGATTGCGATACTACCGCCTGCTCGTTTTCCGCGGCGACCCAGGCCGGCTGCACCGATCCCATTCTCGACCAGCCGCTGCTCGACTTCTACGCCGGGTATCAGGTCAACGCCGGCGCCAATGAGCCGCGGGTAACCGTGCCGCTCAACGACAATATCGACTACGTCGGCGGCGTCGTTACCTGGATCGACAATCTCGCCGGCGAGCGGCCGTTCGGCAACGACCTCGATCCCACCTTGAATCTCGACATTCTCGAGGTCAGTTTCCGCAATCTTGCGCGCTGGCGGGTAGTGGAGACGCCGCGGCGGCTCGAGACGTTGCGAAAGATCATCGGCTTCCAGCGGCGCCTGGTCGCAAGCGGCGCGTTCACCGATCCGCGCTCGCATATCTACTACCTGCCCGAACTTTACTGCGCTTACTTCGGTCGTTGCTACGCGGCATTCTCGGCGCTGCCCGGCGCGGCGCGAGAGGCGATCGATCCGGACGGCGCATTCGATTTCATCCGGGATCGGGTGCTCGCCTATGTGCAGGACGAACTGATTGTCGCCGAGATGAACGTTTTCGACGCCGCGCTGGCCTTGATTGCCCTCGGCCATCTCGGCGCCGAAACCGCCGCCCTGGCGCCGGCGCTGCACTGCATTGTGAGCCATCTTGGCGAGGGCGGCCGGCACGGGCCATTCAAAGCCTATGAGTGGAACAAGATGAAGACGCCGACACGGATCCTGGTCGGCGGTCCCGAGGTGACGTCGGCATTCGTGCTGATGGGTCTGACGCTGGCGCGGCGGGCGATGATGCGGAAGGCGTTCTAGCAGCATCGCATTCCGGCCACGTTCCTGTTGTTATCGCGTTAAGTTGAAAGCGGCGGAGGCGTCGGACGCTGGTACGCAGCCCAAAATATCAGCACAATCGAGTGATACTGACACGATTCTGCGCCGGGATTGCCTATGCTCAAGAAATTCCTGTTTGCGATTCCGCTATTGCTGCCCGCGATCGCCAGCGCGGCCGAGATCACCGGCGTGCCGAAAATCCGCGATGGCGACCAGCTGCAAATCGGAGGCACCCGCATCCGGCTCGGCGGCATCGATGCGCCGTCATCGGATCAGCTTTGCCTCAATACCAAGGGCGAACGATGGACCTGCGGCATCGCCGCGCGGGACGAGCTGATCCGCCATGTCGGCGACAAACCGTGGATCTGCCGTACACGCCAGACCGACAGCCGCGGCCGGACCGTGGCCAGGTGCGAGGTCGATGGCGAGGACATCCAGAAATGGATGGTGAGGAACGGATGGGCGCTGTCCTATGTCCGCTTCTCGCATGACTACGACGCCGACGAAAAAGCCGCGCGCGAGGCCAAGGCCGGCATGTGGCAAGGCGCGTTCATCGCGCCATGGGACTGGCGCGCCCGCAACAAGAAGACGGCGATTTTGGGAGCCACCAGGCCGCCGGATACCGCCAAGGCGATCCTGCTGGCATCGGCGTCGGGACCGGTCGCGCCCTCGCCCGATTGCACCATCAAGGGCAACGTTAACCGCTCGGGCGAATGCATCTATCACAAGCCCACCAGCCGCTGGTACGCAAAGATCCAGATGAATGTAGCCAAGGGCACGCGCTGGTTCTGCTCGGTCGATGACGCCGAAGCCGCCGGCTGCCGCGAGACCAAAAGATAGAAGCTTTCCTCGTTGCTCCCGCTCGCGTAAAAAGCCGCTGCTGACTCGTAGGGCAGCGACCCCGGAGTTTCGTGCGTTGTCACGGGGCCGCGGATGGCGCTGCGCTCAATCCGGCTAACAAGGGGAAAAGGAAAACCGACAATGGTCGTTCGCGCAGGCCGGGAGTTTCTGGCGATCCCCGGGCCTACCAACATGCCCGACGAAGTCTTGCGGGCAATGCATCGCCCAGCGCTGGACATCTATTCCGAACAGATGGTGGAGCTGACCGACGGCCTGTTGCGCGATCTGTCGAAACTGTTCGCCACCAAGGGCCGTTCCTACATCCACATCGCCAACGGTCACGGCGCCTGGGAATCCACGCTCAGCAACGTGCTCTCCCGCGGCGACAAGATCCTGGTGCTGGAAAGCGGCCGCTTTGCCATCGGCTGGGGCAACGCCGCGGCCGCGATGGGGGCCGAGGTCGAAGTGCTGAAGGGCGATTGGCGGCGCGCGATACGGCCGGTCGACGTCGAGGCGCGGCTGCGGCTCGACACCGATCATCAAATCAAGGCGATCCTCGCGGTGCAGGTGGACACCGCGTCGGGTGCTTACAACGACATCGAGGCGATCGGCAGGGCAATCAAGGCCACAGGTCATCCGGCGCTGTTCATGGTCGATGCGGTGGCCTCCTTGGGCTGCATGCCGTTCGAGATGGACGCCTGGGGCATCGATGTCGCCATGTCCGGTTCGCAAAAGGGCCTGATGACGCCGCCGGGCCTGGGCTTCGTGGCCGCCAACGATCGCGCGCTCAAGGTGCACAGGACGGCGAACCTGCGCACGCCCTATTGGGACTGGAGCGAGCGCGACGGCCCGGAGCATTACCGCAAATACGCCGGCACCGCGCCGGTGCATCTGCTGTTCGCGCTGCGTCAGGCGATCGACATGCTGTTCGACGAGCAGCTCGAGAACGTGTTCCTGCGCCATCGGTTGCTCGGCGAAGCGGTCCGCCGCGCCGTCGGCGTGTGGTCGGAGGGCCAGGTGCTCGGCTTCAACGTCGCGGAACCCGGCGAGCGTTCGGACACGGTGACCACGGTGATGATGTCCAACGGTTACGATCCGATGGCGCTGCACGACTATTGCAAGCAGAAATGCGGCGTCGTGCTCGGCATCGGGATTGGTGAGTTGTCCGGCCAGGCGTTCCGGATCGCCCATATGGGGCACATCAATGCGCCGATGATTCTGGGCACGCTCGGCGTCATCGAGGTCGGCCTCAATGCGCTCAATATTCCGCACGGCAAGGGCGGCACCGAAGCCGCGATCGAGTGGTTGGGCGAAAGTGTAAGTGCCTGAACTTGTGCCAAGGCTTTTCGGCGCCGGTTTTTTAGTGCTTATATTGATCCAGCGATAAATAGCGGGCCGACCACGGCGAGGGAGAGATTATTGGCGTCCGTTGAAATGCGCGGCCTGACCAAGCGCTTTGGTGAGCTTGCGGTTGTCGATAACGTCTCGCTGCGGATCGACCATGGCCAGCTGGTCTGCCTGCTCGGCCCTTCCGGCTGCGGCAAGACCACGACGCTGCGGCTGATCGCCGGTTTCCTGGAACCATCCGACGGCGAAATCCATGTCGGCGACCGGCTGGTGTCGTCGAGGCTCAGGACCTTGCCGCCCGAGCAGCGCAAGATGTCGATGATTTTTCAGAGCTACGCGCTGTGGCCGCACATGACTGTCGCCGAGAATATCGTCTACGGGCTGCGCTTGCGGAAACTCGACCGCGACACCATCGCAAAAAAGCTCAAGGCGATTTTGGAAACCACGAAACTCGAAGTGCTGGCTCAGCGCTATCCCGGCGAATTGTCGGGCGGCCAGCAGCAACGCGTGGCGCTGGCGCGGGCACTCATCGTCGAGCCGGAGACGCTGCTGCTCGACGAACCGCTGTCCAACCTCGACGCCAATCTACGCGAGGAAATGCGGTTCGAGATTCGCCGCCTGCACGACGAGTACCGCTACACCACGGTATACGTTACCCACGATCAATCCGAGGCGATGACGACGGCCGATCTGATCGCGGTGATGAATTCCGGGGTCATCGATCAGCTCGGCACGCCCGAAGACATCTACGACCGCCCGCAATCCGAATTCGTCGCGCGCTTCATCGGAGCCAGCAATGTCATCAAGGGCGGCGCGCTCGACGGCAATCATGTTGCGTTCGCCGGGGCGACCCTTCAGGTGACCGGCGCAAAACTCAACGCCGGCCAGAGCGCCGCGGTCGCGGTACGCCAGCACGATATTCAGCTCTCCACGCAAGCGCCGGCCGCACCACACAACGTGGTGAAGGCCACCGTGACGCGTCAGGTTTTTCTCGGCAGCAGCCGCGATTACATGGTCGAAACCTCGGACGGCACCACGCTGCGGGTCATTACCGCGACCGACAACGCCGTTTCCAGAGGCACCGAGGTCTGGCTCACGCTGCCGCCGGAGCGTTGCCGGGCGTTGAGCCGATAATCAAGAGGAGATCGCGATGAAAAACAAAATCAACAGGCGCGATATTCTGAAGGGCTCGACCGCGCTGGTGCTGGGAACCGCCTTCGCCTCGCGCGTTCTCGCCGAAGCACCGCCGGCCGAAGCCATCACGCCGCAGCTGATCGAGGCCGCGAAGAAAGAAGGCAAGGTGGTGTGGTACACCTCGATCGATCTTTCGGTCTCGGAGAAGATCGGCGCCGCGTTCAAGGCGAAATTCGGCATCGAAGTGCGGGCCGAACGCACCGGCGCCGAGCGGGTGTTCCAGCGCATCGGCCAGGAATATGCCAGCAACGTCCATGCCGTCGACGTCGCGAACTCGTCGGACGCCGCGCACCTCTTGGCCTGGAAGCGGCAAGGCATCCTTGAACCTTACGTCCCCGAGGACGTCGCGAAACATTACAAGCCCGAGCACCGCGATGCCGACGGCACCTTTGCCGGCTTCCGCGCCACGCTCTCGCCGATCGCCTACAACACCAAGCTGGTGAAAGCGGAAGACGCGCCGAAAAACTTCAAGGACCTGCTCGATCCGAAATGGAAGGGCAAGATCGTCAAGGCGCATCCGGGCTACAGCGGAACGATCCTGACTGCGACCTTCGAGATGACGCGCGACATCGGCTGGGACTATTACGAGGCGCTGGCAAAGCAGAATGTCATGCAGGTGCAGTCGGCGACCGACCCTCCGAAAAAACTTGCGCTCGGCGAGCGCAGCGTAATGGCCGACGGTACCGAATATAATATCTTTCTGCTGAAAGAATCCGGCCAGCCGGTTGAGGCGGTCTATCCGACCGAGGGCACGCCGTTCATCGTAGGGCCAAACGGCATCTTCAAGGCGGCGCCCAATCCGAATGCGGCAAAGCTGTTCCAGAATTACTGTTTTACGCCGGAGGCCCAGCAGATCATCATCGACGCCGGAGGCCTGCGTTCGCTGCATCCGCAGGTCAAGGAACATCCCGGCCGCAAGCCGCTTGCCGAGATAAAACTGATGAAGGAAGACGCCGAGGGTGCGGAGAAGGCGAGCGAAGAGATCAAGGCGCGCTATCAGAAGCTGTTCCGGGTTTAGGATGGCTCGCCAGATACTCACCGCCGTCATTCCGGGATGCGCCTCTTGGCGCAGGCCCGGAATCCATAACCTCCAATCGTGGTTATGGATTCCGGGCTCGCTCGCTTCGCTCAGGCCCGGGAATGACGAGGAGGAAACCTGAGTGATGCGAGAGAAATTGTCCCGGCGCGACCTCGTCAAGGGTTCGGCGGCGTTCGGATTGAGCGCATGGGCGACGCGCGTGATGGCGGCCGCGCCGGCGCCGGTGTCTATCACGCCCGATCTGGTCGAAGCCGCGAAAAAAGAAAGCAAGGTGATCCTTTATTCGTCGATGGATCTTCCGGTCGGCGAAAAACTCGGCAAGGCCTTTGAGGCGCAGTATCCCGGCATTGCCGTGCAGATCGAGCGCTCCGGCTCGGAGCGGCTGTTTCAGCGCGTGGACCAGGAATTTGCCTCGAATATCCACGCGGCGGATGTGATCAACACATCCGACGCCTCGCACATCCTCACCTGGAAAAAGAACGGCTGGCTGGCGCCGTTCGTCACCGAAGACATCGCACAGCATTTCCTGCCCGAATATCGCGACCCCGACGGCATGAGCGCGACCTCGCGAATCTATCTCTCCTCGATGGCCTACAACACCAAGCTGGTGAAACCGGAGGACGCGCCGAAAAGTTTTGCCGACCTGCTGGATCCGAAATGGGCCGGCAAAATGGTAAAGGGCCATCCCGCCTATAGCGGCACCATCATGACCGCGACCTTCCAGCTGGTCCGCGAGCTCGGATGGGACTATCTGGAAAAACTGTCGAAGCAGCGCGTGATGCAGGTGCAGTCATCGACCGATCCGCCGAAGAAGCTGGCGCTCGGCGAGCGCGCGGTGATGGCCGACGGCAACGAATATGGCATCGTTCTGCTGAAGGAAGCGGGCCAACCGGTCGAGCCGGTGTATCCGAGCGAGGGCACACCGACCATCTCGGGACCGACCGCCATCTTCGCCAGCGCGCCGCACCCGAACGCCGCGCGGCTGTTCCAGGCGTGGCTGCACACGCGGGAAACACAGCAGTTCTTCACGGATTTTACCGCGCAGTATTCGGTGCATGCGCAGGTGCAATCGAAGCCGGGGCGGCGCAAGATTTCAGATATCAAATTGATGAAGGAGGACGCCGCCGGCGTCGAGGCCAAGGCCGAAGAGATCAAGACACGCTATGCAAAGCTGTTTCGGGTTTAGGATGTTTGGCAAGATCTTCAACGCCGTCATTCCGGGATGCGCCGCTTGGCGCAGGCCCGGAATCCATAACCCCCGCTCGTGGTTATGGATTCCGGGCTCCCTCGCTACGCTCGCGCCCCGGAATGACAAAGACGAACTTGCGTCATGACGACCATCAACACCACCGACACCCCGCGCGCCGGCATCGACTGGACCAGGCCGGTGCTGTGGCTGTTTGCGGCATTTCTGGTGTTGCTGATCGTGCTGCCGCTGTCGTGGCTCGCGGTATACAGCCTGACCGACCGCGACCGGCATCTGACGCTGCAGAATTTCGTAAAACTGTTCACCGACCCGGATTTCCTCGATCCGCTGCTGACCACGGCGATCATCGCGACCACGTCGGCGATGTTCTGCTGCGTGGTCGCCGCGCCGATGGGCTGGCTGGTGTCGCGTACCGACATGCCGGGGCGGCAGTTCATCCGGGCGCTGGTGACCGCCTCGTTCGTGACGCCGCCATTTCTCGGCGCCGTTGCCTGGGAGTTGCTGGCAGCACCCAATTCCGGGCTGCTCAATCAGCTCTATCGTAGTCTGACCGGCCTGGATGCCGGCGAACATCTGTTCAACATCTACTCGCTGACCGGGATCATCTTCGTGATCTCCTGCTATACCTTCCCGTTTGTGTTTGTGCTGGTGGCCAATACGCTGGACAACATGCCGGGCGAGTTGGAAGACGCCTCCGCCATCCTCGGCGGCAAAGCGTGGACCACGGCTCGGCGCGTCACTATCCCGCTCGCGCTGCCCGCGCTGGTGGCGGGCGCGCTGGTCGCGTTCCTGCAGGCGATGACACTGTTCGGGTCGCCGGCGATCCTGGCGCTGCCGGCCGGCTTCCACACCATGACCACGAAAATCTGGAGCCTGTTCCAATATCCGCCGAAACTCGAACTCGCGGCCGCCGCCGCGGTCCCGTTGCTGCTGCTGACGATCGTGCTGCTGCAGGCGCAGAAATTCATTCTGGGCCGCCGCGGCTATTCGGTGGTCGGCGGCAAATACGGCGCGCCGCGCCGCGTCGAACTAAAAGCGTGGCGCTGGGCCGCGCTGGCGTTCTGCCTCATGATCCTGCTCAATCCGGTCTTCCTGCCGTATTTCGCGCTGTTCAACGCCGCGTTCTCGCCCAACGCCACGACGCTGGTGACGCCGGCGACATTCACACTGCACAACATCGTGTTCGTATTCACCGAATTGTCGTCGACCCAGCTCGCCCTGAAGAACACCGTGATATTGGGCGCCTCCACCGCGACCATCGGCACCATCCTCGCGCTGGTGATTGCCTATGTGACGACGCGCCGCGTGGTCGCCGGCTCGCGCGTGCTCGGGTTTCTCGCCACCGCGCCGATCGCCGTGCCCGGGATCGTGCTGGGCGTCGGGCTGTTCCTGAGCTACACGCGGCCGCCCTTCGTGCTGTACGGAACACTGTGGATCCTGCTGATCGCGTTCCTCACCATCAGCCTGCCATCGGCCTATCAGCAATTGCAGGCGGCGTTCGCGACCATCCATCCGGAGCTCGAGGATGCCAGCCGGATTCTCGGCGCGACGCGGCTGCAATCGCTGCGCCAGATCACCGCGCCCTTGCTGCGCACCGGCGTGATCGCGACCTGGTGCTTTATCTTCATAGGCGTGATGCGCGAATTGTCGGCGGCGATCGTGCTGTTCACGTCGCAGACAAAAGTGCTGTCGGTGCTGATCTACGACCTGAATGAAAGCGGCGACCTTGCCGCAATCTCCGTGCTGGGCCTCGCAATGCTGGTCATCACCTTCGCGGTGGTGCTCGCCGTCAACCGCATCCCGGTGTTCGGCGCCGGCGCCGGCGCGCGGTTGCGCAACGGCTAGCTCGGTCACCTCTCCCCGCAGGGGAGAGGTGAGTCCTCGGCACTGCGAATCACTCCAGCCCTTGGGTCCGATACGCTTCGACCTGGGCCTTCAGCAGTTCGGTCGGCGCGGTCGGGGCACTTCGGCTGACAAGATAGTCTCCCGCCGCCAGCCAGGACAGCACCTTCAGGTCGATCGCGGGCGAATGGTGAATGACGTCACCATAATTATTCAGATCGTGCGTGACTTCCTTTGCCACGCGGAAATCGAAAAAGCGCACATTGGGAAACTGCGTCAGCCGCCGGCTGGCATAGACGGAGAAATCGTACACAATCTTCAGCGTCGCCGGCGAGGCGTCCCGCATCGCCACGAATTGGAGGATGGAATAGGGCGTAAAATACATATCGAACTGGACCTCCGGATACTTCTCGATCAGAGCAACCGCATCGCGCTCGAAATGGCGGACCATGGCATCATAGCCGTAGTCCTGCGCAAGATAGGCGCTGCGTACCGGATCGGTGATCCGCCTGAACGCGGCGACCGCCTTTTTTGCGTTGTAGAAGCTGGCCACGTCGAAGTCGGGCCGTAGCACATTGATGTCGTCGACATTCGCAATCGAAAACTTGAACAGCACCCCCGTGGTCAGCCGCCTGGTGATCGGCTGCAGCGGCGGTATCGACCGCGCCAGCATCCACAGCGATTCCCGCGCCATGCTGCCGCTGAACAGGTACTCTGCCATGCCTTTCGCATTCCTGCGGTAGAGATCGGCCGGCATATAGATATCCGCGTCGATGTCAGGCGCATCGCGAAAAATCCAGTCGTCCACCTGCCAGATCACTCGCTTTGGGTGGTGTTGCAGCGCCATCGCCAGCACAAAGCTCTGCTCCACCGAGTTCGAGCCCGTCATCGACAGCTTTAGGGACCTGACGCCGAGAATCCGGTCGATGTCGCTCTGACGATAGTGAATCGCGAGCGAGGTGCCCATGAACGCCGTGTCGTATTGCTGACTGCGGATCAACCCGGCGTTCTGCATACGCGTATCCAGGGAATAGCCTGTCGCAAAAAACCGCGCCGGCCGGAACAATTGCAGCGGATCGACGATAAAATTAAGCGCGGCAGCCGCGACGATGATCGCCGCGCTGGCGCAGAGCAGCCGAAGCAGATTCTTGAGCGCGGGATTCATCAGAACCGGAAATAGATGAATTCGCTGTGCTGGGAAATTCCGAGCACGCCGAACGCCAGCAGCGCTGCGGCCGCATAGAGGAAGCCCGGTCGCCGCAGCCATCCGTTGAGGTTTTTGCCGACCACCCTGTTGTTGTGATCGTAGCCCATGATTTCCTGCGTATTCGGCGTTGCCCACGCGATCGCGGCATAGACGGCAATGAACATGGCGTTGGCCATCTCGCCGCGGCCGAACACGATGTTGCTGGGATCGGCCATCCGCGACAGCACGAAGGTTGCCGACGAGATGCTGTCGGCGCGGAAGAAAACCCAGGCCACCACGACTGAAACGAAGGTCAGCACGAACGCGGCGGCATTGGTCGCGCGTGCGAAATGCGGCGCGACCACTGGACCGTAATTGTTCCACGCATGGTTGATACAGAGATAGGCGCCGTGCAGCGCTCCCCACACCACAAAAGTCCAGGCGGCGCCATGCCAGAGCCCGCCCAGCAGCATGGTGATCATCAGGTTTACATAGCGCAAAGTCTTGCCATGCCGGTTGCCGCCGAGCGGGATGTAGAGATAGTCCCGCAAAAACTGCGACAGCGTCATGTGCCAGCGCCGCCAGAAGTCGATGATGGAGGTGGCTTTGTAGGGAGAATTGAAGTTGAGCGGCAGGAAGATGCCGAACATCAGCGAGATGCCGATCGCCATGTCGGAATAGCCGGAAAAATCGAAATAAAGCTGGAAGGTGTAAGCCAGTGCGCCGATCCAGGCCTGGTCGAAGGACGGCGTGTTGCCGCCGCCGAAGGCGGGCGCGACCAGCGGCTGGATGCCGTCGGCAAGGCAGGTCTTCTTGAACAGCCCGATCGCGAAGATGATCAGCCCGCACAGGATCAGATGCGGATCGGCGCGCTTCGTCCGCTCGCTCTCGAACTGCGGGATCATGTCCCTGTGATGCAGGATCGGCCCCGCGATCAGATGCGGAAAGTAAGTGACGAACAGTGTATAATGCGGCAACGCGTAACGTGCGACATTGCCCCGGTAAGCATCGACCAGGAACGCGATCTGCGTGAAGGTGTAGAAGGATATCCCGACCGGCAGCAGGATGTTGACGACAATTCCGGTCGACAACAGCGCGTTCAGATTGGCGGCGAAGAATCCGGCATATTTGAAAGTGCCGAGCACCACGAGGTCGCCGGCGACACCGACCGTCAGCACCGCGAATCGCGTCGCCGAGCGCAGCTGCTTTGCGATCAACAACCAGCCGATGAAATAGTTGAACGCGATCGACGCCAGCAGCAAGCCCACGAATTGCCAGTTGCTGACTGAATAGAAAATCAGCGACGCCAGCGCGAGCCACGCCACCGGCGCCAGATTGCCGGAGCGGCCGAGCCAGAAATACCCGGCCAGCGCAATCGGCAGAAATACGAAAATGAAAGGATAGGAGTTGAAAAGCATGGGCCCGTTCTGGTGGCAGCCGGAGCCTAACCATACAACGCGGCGACCAACAAGCCGAACGCCGGTCTGGCAATCAAGGCCATGACGTGTATATGGCAAGGGGCCGCATCCCGGCGGACCTTCCCGCGAAGGAACCTTGAGTGAACCGACCGAGCCCGAAAATCAGTCCGCCGCGAAGCGCACCCATCGCGCCGCGACGGCCCCACACGTTCACGACCCATGGCATCAGCATTACGGACGAATATGCGTGGCTGAAGGACGCCAATTGGCAGGAGGTTCTGCGCGACCCGTCGACACTCGATCCGGATATCCGCAGTTATCTCGAAGCCGAGAACGATTACACCGAGAGCCTGCTCGGCCACACTGCCGGCCTGCAGACGGCGCTGGTTGCGGAAATGCGCGGCCGCATCAAGGAAGACGATTCCAGCGTGCCCGCGCCGGACGGGCCTTTCGCCTATATGGGCAAATTCCGCGAAGGGGGACAGCACGAACTGTTTGGCCGCATGCCGCGCGACGGCGGCGATGTCGAGATCATTCTCGATGGCGACGCGCTGGCGGCCGATCACGGATACTTCAAGTTTGGCGGCGCACGGCACTCGCCGAATCACCGGCTCGAGGCCTGGAGCGCGGATGTCAAAGGTTCGGAATACTTTTCCATTCGGGTGCGCGACTGGGCCGACGGCACTGATGGCGCCGATCTCGTCGAGGAAACCGACGGCGGCGTGGTGTGGAGCGCGGACTCCAAAGCGTTCTTCTACGTAAAACTCGACGACAATCATCGACCGATGCAGGTCTGGCGCCATCGTCTCGGCGTGGAGCAAGCGAACGACGTTCTGGTGTACGAAGAAAAGGATTCGGGCTGGTTTACGAATATCCATGAAAGCGCCAGCGGCCGGTTCTGCGTGATCGCCGGCGGCGACCACGAAACCTCGGAGCAATGGCTGATCGATCTTGCCGATGACACGGCAAAACCGCGCCTTGTCGCGGCCCGCGAGATCGGCGTGCAATATTCGGTGGCCGATCGCGGCGATGAACTGTTCATTCTCACCAATGCCGACGATGCGATCGACTTCAAGATCGTCACCGCACCGCTGGCCACGCCCGAACGCGCCAATTGGCGTGACCTGATCCCGTATCGGCAAGGGGTCTACATCCTGGATTTCGACCTCTACGCCGGCCACTTGGTGCGGCTCGAGCGCGCCAACGCGCTGCCGTCCATCGTGATCCGCGATCTCGAGCGCGGCGGCGAGCATGCCATCGCCTTCGATGAAGCCGCCTATTCGCTGAGCACGATCGGCGGCTACGAATTCGACACCACGAATCTGCGGTTCTCTTATTCGTCGATGACCACGCCGTCCGAAATCTACGACTACGACATGGCAACGCGCGAACGTCGCTTGCGCAAGCGCCAGGAAATTCCGTCCGGCCACAATCCGGCCGACTACGTCACCACCCGCATCATGGCAACCTCGCATGACGGCGCGCAGGTGCCTGTGTCGATCCTGCATCGAAAGGATTTCAAGCGCGACGGATCTGCGCCGCTATTGCTATACGGCTACGGCTCCTACGGCCATGCCGTGCCGGCGTCGTTTTCGGCCAACCGCCTGTCGCTGGTGGATCGGGGTTTTGTTTACGCCATCGCGCATGTCCGAGGCGGCTCCGACAAGGGCTGGGGCTGGTATCTCGACGGCAAGCGCGAGAGGAAAACCAACAGCTTCGACGATTTCGCGGCGTGCGGCCGCGCCCTGATCGATGCGAAGTACACCAGCGCAAAACGCATCGTCGGCCATGGCGGCAGCGCCGGCGGCATGCTCATGGGGGCGGTCGCCAACCGATCCGGCGAATTGTTCGCGGGCATCGTCGGCGAGGTGCCGTTCGTCGATGTGCTCAACACCATGCTGGATGACACGCTGCCGCTGACGCCGCCGGAATGGCCGGAATGGGGCAATCCGATCGAGAGCGAAACGGATTTCCGCACCATCCTGTCCTATTCGCCTTACGACAATGTCGCGGCAAAAAACTACCCGGCGATCCTTGCGATGGGTGGCCTTACCGATCCCCGCGTCACCTATTGGGAACCGGCAAAATGGATCGCGCGGCTGCGCGCCACCATGAGCGGCGGCGGCCCGGTGCTGCTGCGCACCAACATGGGCGCCGGCCACGGCGGCGCCTCGGGCCGCTTCGACCGGCTCGACGAGATCGCCATCGTCTATGCGTTCGCGCTCTGGGCGGTGGGGATGGCGGAGGGTGACGCGTGACTCTGGTAGCCCGGATGGAGCGAAGCGAAATCCGGGATTCCACCCACCGGAAACTCCGGCCCCGCATTGCGCTTCGCTCCATGCGGGCTACGATGCTACGCTCAATTGCCGTTGAGATCGGCCGAACTCGGCAGGTAGTAATCCGTCCACGCCTTCGGTTTGGTCTTCAGCGTGCCGACCTTGTAGAGGTGATCGGCGAATTTCATGGTGCCCTGCGGCTGCAGATTCCACTCCGTCATGCCGGGCTCCTTGAGCCAGGCCAGCAAATCTTCGGCGCTGGTCTTGTCGCCGGTGACTTCCTTGTAGATATCGACGGCGGTCTTGGTATCGGACCGGATCAAATCCTGCGCTTCCTTCGAGGCCGCGCGCACGGCCTCGATAATCTTCGGATTGGCGTCAGCGAATTTGGTCGTGGTGAAGAATTGCGCCTGGCTCAACGGTCCACCCATCACCTCCGTGGAGGTCAGCACCACATGCGCGCCCGGCACGTTCTTCAGCTCAATGAAGGTATACGGCGGGATGGTGAAATGGTTGCGGATCTCGTGCGCCGGGTTCGACATCGCGCCGACCGCGTCGGGATGGCCGAGCTGCACGGTGTTGCTATCGAATTTCGACCATTGGTCGTCTCCGAAAAGCTTGGCGGCGGCGATCTGCAGCACGATGGCCTGCGTCGACACCTTCACCGTCGGCACCGCGATCTTGTCGCCGGGGCCAAAATCCTTGATGGTCTTGATGCGTTCGTCGCGGCTGATCAGGCTCATCGGCTGCGCCGAGGTGGCGACGATACCCTTGACGCCCCCCTTGGTGCGATCCCACAGCAGCAGCAGATTGCCGGTGCCGGTGCACAAAATATCGACGCCGCCCGCGAGCAGCGCGTCGGTCTGCGCGCCGCCGCCGGAGAGTGTCACCCACCTCGTGGTGACGTCTTTTAATCCAAGCCGCGCGGCGTGCTTCTCGATCAGCTTCTGCTTTTCGATGATGTGGGTCGGCATATAGAGAATGCCGGGCTGACGGGAGACCGCGATCTCGTTCTTCTGCTGCGCCTGCGCCGCGACGCCCGAGGCCAGCAGGCCGATGGCGGCCATCACACAAATACGCCAGTTCCGTTGCATCGCGCTTCCTCGTTGTTCTTGCCGTTGCGAAGACGTTATCGGCACCCCGGCGAGCAGCGTCAAGATACCGGTTTACACGTGGCCCCGCGCTGGCAATGATGGCGGCTTGCAACGATCCGGCAACGGCAACATTCTTAAAAAGGGAGAGACACGATGCGGGGAAGCACGTCACTCATGGCAATCGCGGCACTGGCCGGCTTCTTGGCGTTCAGCTCAGGCGCGTTTCCGCAGACAGCCGCGGCGCCGGCCGAAAACGCGGCGCCGACGCCCGATAATGCCGTTCTGCTCACGATCTTTTTAAAGCACGATCAGTCGCGACCCTTGAGCGAACTCAATGCGCAGCTCGACAAGCAGGGCTACTACAAAACCTTTCCGCCTGCCGGGATCGAAGTGGTCTCCTGGTATGTCATGATGGGGATCGGCCAGGTGGTCACGCTACGGCTGCCGGCGTCGCGGCTGCGTGAGGTCAACCGCGCCATCGAGAACACCGCCTGGGGCAGCTACCGCACCGAGTTCTATCCGACCTACGACTACAAGGCGATCGCCGAGCAGCAACGCGCCCGGGCGCAATAGGCGTCAGCTTTTTTTCGATCCAATCCGATTCACGACTTGTAAGTGCATTGAAGCTGAAGGACAATTCACGGAGACGGTTGCATTGGCACGGGATACCGACCGGCGCCATCTCGGTATTCGCGGCCGCTCGCGCGGAGGAATCACCGCATGACTATCTTTGCCCAAATCTCCCCGGCTGAATATGATCGGCATGCATTTGAAAGCTTCGATCCAAACGCAAACCGATTCCTCGCCGCCAATGCGCGGGCGTTGATGTGGTTCTCGCAACTTGCTTATGAGACCCATGCAATCACGCATACGATCCAGACCGTCTTCCCGGAATGGAGCTTCAGGTCGGTTGTCCCCTTCATCAAGTCCAAGACAAGCCTGATAGGCAGTTTTGAAACCTGCGGACTGATCGGCGAACGCGACGACGCCGTGGTTCTGGCGTTTGCCGGAACCGATCCCGGCATCTGGCAAAACCTCACCACGGATTTCACGCCGTTGCCGCGGGCCGGTTCGGATACACATGAAGGCTTTCGGCTTGCCGCGGCGGCCGCCCAGCCCGAAATCGACCAGGCCGTCGCGCTGTGCCGGCAGTCGGGCAAACCATTCTTCATCACCGGTCATAGCCTCGGCGCCGCGCTTGCCGCACTCGCGGCTTTGCAGGCGGCGAGCGCCGGAACACCGCCCCGCGCAATTTATACGTTCGGCATGCCGCGGGTCGGGGGTCCGATGTTCCGGGCAAGTTACGGGGACCTGAGCAAGGTGACGTATCGATTGGTGCACGGCATCGATCTCGTCGCACGTGTGCCGCCGTCGTCCGCCGGATTTCAACATGTCGGCCACCTGCTGCAGTGCCCTTCCGGCGCTAAATTCGACGAAACCAAGCTACTTGCAGGGGTGACTTCAGACGATCCGCCGTTTTCAGACGAACTCAAAAATGTGCTCGCGCGGGCTCTTCATAGCATTCTGATCGGAAATATTCTGGCGCCGCCGGGGCCAGGCGCGCTAGGTTCAATGTTTCAATTTCTTCCGCCGGATATCCGCGACCATCTGCAGGACTCTTACTGGAAAGCGCTTACTCCGACTACCACAGCAACACCAATCTGACGTGGGAGCGCCGGGGTCTTCGGATTGGGTCACCTCACCGGCCCGGCATGCTTCGTCTGCCTGCCCTTGGCATCGGGATAAAACTGCGGCGCCTCGCGGCGATCGAACATGCCGTAGTCGCGGATGACGCGGACCCGCCGAAGCCGCGCGCCATCGCGCAAGGAGGCCGCAGCCTCGAAGGCTTCGGCGGCCGCCAGGTCGCGCCAGGACAGCAGCAGGATAAGTTCGCCCGGCGTCAGCACGGCGTCGAAGACGTCCCAGCCGACCAGCCCCGGCGCATCGGGCGCGAAGCCAAGCCACTTGGCGACGTCCTCGGCTGCGGTCTGCTCGACCCATTGCGGCGGCCGCCTGGCGTCGATCAGGGTGATGGTGGTGGCCTCGCCGGTTTCGGTCTGGTCCAGCCGTTGTTCGCTCAAGGCATGGCCCTGCGGCGGCCGTGTGTCCCGCGTCAGCTGGCCGATGCGCAAATGATAGTCGAGAAAGATCTCGGAGCGGCCTTTCTCCTGCACCACATGATGCCTCGCCTGGGTGCGCCAGCGCACCAGCGCCTTCTCGTCGCGCCAGCCCGACAACGACAGCAGCCAGCCTTCGCGCCGCAGGCTGCGATAGCGGATATTATCGACAAAGCCGTCGATCTGCTCGAGTTCGGGCTTGAGCATCCTGCCAAGCCCGAGATAGGTGTCCCATTGCTCGGGCTTTGGATGGACTTCGAAGATAACGGAGAACATGGCCTGCTCCCATTTCTTGTCATTGCGAGGAGCGAAGCGACGAAGCAATCCATTCTTGCTTTGCGACTCTGGCTTGCTTCGCTTCGCTCGCAATGACTGTTACAACGCCGCGGCGATGCAATCGATCTCGATGTCGAAATGCCCCGGCCATGCCGGAACATTGATGAAGATCCGCGCCGGCGGATCTGTCGGAAAGTAGCGCGCGTAGACCGCATTGACCGCTGCGAATTTCTCCACCGATGTGCAATAGACGTTGCATTTGAGCACGTTCTCCAGCGACGATCCCGCGGTCTCCACACAAAGTTTCAGCTGCTCCAGCACGAGTTCGGTCTGGCGCTCGATTGGGGCATCGACGATCTCCCCGGTTTCGGGATCGAACGGTGGAAAGCCTGAAACGTAGATGGTGTCGCCGTGCCGGGTGACGGCCGAGGTCGGCGCTTTCCAACGTTCCAGCCAGCTGGATAGCGGCTCGACGCGGATGATCTGTCTCTTCATCTGCTCTCTCCAAATGGCCGGACGTCGGGCCGTCATCCTCGACAGCCTGGCGCACGAATCCCTCGGGATGGTTCGACGCGGATCGAAGTCTCCAGAATTTTCATGATGCCTGCAGGTTGCGATTTCCGAACCTGCGGTGCAAAACAAAGAGCCCGCCGGTTTCAAGCCGGCGGGCTTCGATCTCGTTTCGCCTGAACCGGCAGGCGGGGGCTATCGATCTGCGGGATTCCGGTACATCCGCGGCATTGCAAATTGCCTTGGCGTCAGATCGCGGAGGTTCTCCGCCGGTCATCACCCCAACCGGCTGATCTGCTCCTCGGTCACCACGCGCTCGACATTGTCGGTCTTGCTCTTGATGCGGTAACGCCGGCGGCCGTCGGCCTCGATCGGCAGGCGGCCGACGATGGTATAGACGCTGCGCTGCTTGACGACGGCGCGCCCCTGCGGGCCCTGCAGCTGGTGGTGGACATCGTCGTTAATCGCGTAACTGTGCGCCATCGCTTTGCTCTTTCCCTGTGAGAAACAGGGCTTTTAGTCACAATGGCGTCGCAAAGCAACAAACTTCGGCGATTGCGGCATGCGAAAGATCGGGATCTGGCGGAGAGGGAGGGATTCGAACCCCCGATAGGCTTGCACCTATGCCGCATTTCGAGTGCGGTGCGATCGACCACTCTGCCACCTCTCCAGGCGCCATGAAGGGCCGCTTGCCGACCCTCGGTCGAGCGGAGTTCTAGGCGAGGATGGCGGGCCAGACAAGGCGCGGTCCGGGATAAAATCCGGGCTCCCCCGCCCCGGACGCAGCGTAGCGCGTAGCCCTTCGCGAAGCGGTGCGCTGCAGAGGCGGTGCCCCATGGGACGGGGTGAAGCTGGATCCCGGCTCTGCGAAGCTGCCCGAAGAGCGCTGCATCGCGCCCGGCACAGAAACCTCATTCCTTCCCCTTCTTCTCGCCCTTGCCGTTCTTCTCCTTCTTCTCGTCCTTGTCCTTCTTCTCGTCCTTTTCCTTTTTTCGATTGGTGAACCGCGCGTTGCCGAGCCCCGTGCCGATGGTCAGCACGCCCCAGCGGTCCACGTCCTGCATGAACGGCACCTCCGAAAGACCCTGCGCCACGCCGTCATTGTGCATCAGCACCGCGGTGTCGTGGCCGCCGACCTCGGGGATCGCTTCCACCAGGCTGTTCGGCAGGTTGAACTTGCTGCTCTCCCAGTTGCCCGGCAGGTTTTGCGCGCCCTTTTCGATCGAGCCGTCCTCGTTGATCACGCCGGGACAGGAAATGCCGATGAACGGCGCGAGTTTCAGGCCTTCGGCCTCGGCGGCGGTGATCAGGTCCTTCAGCATCTTGACCAGCCGCTTCACCGCGCCCTCGCGCGTCGGCTCGTCGTCGGCGTGACGCCAGAGCTCGGATTTCCACACCGAGGCTTTCGACAGGTCAGGCGCCTTCTTCCACCGCGTATCGACCACGCCGCAGCGGATGTTGGTGCCGCCGATATCCACGGCCAGGATGCTGTCATGGGCTTCGAAAATCCACGACGGCGCCAGATGCAGGCAACCGATCAGGCCGGCGTCGTCCGGATCAAACCGGATCGGCACCATGTCGACCTTGAAATCTTCGCTCTTGACGATGATCTCGGTGCGCGCGATCGCAAGCTCGCCGAGCCGGCTGTCGCGAAAACCGCCGCCGACCACGATGCGTTCGGTCTTGGCCCAGGCCTTGGTCTTGAGGAAGCGACGGGTGACGTAGGCGAGTTCCTGGGCGAATTCCTCGATTGCCGAATGCACCACCGCCGACGCCTCGACGTCGTCGCCGATCAGAACGGCGTCGAGCACTTTCTTGCTGATCTGGTCCGAGGGTTCCTTGCCGAACGGGTCCTCGCCGGACTTCCGCAGCGGCTTGCGCCAGCGCTCGAGGATCTTTCGGAACGCGCCCTTGCTGGCGCGGTCGCCGAGAAAGCCCTCGTCGTCCTTGAGTTCGATATTGAAGCTGTCGACATCGACAGATGGCAGGCGGGTCGCGCCGTGCCGGCCGATGCCGGAGGTCGTCAGGGTATCTTCAGCCATGTTGCCCTTGCCCGCTGGGAGGTTGGCAGGACAACGGCGATGGAACCCGTTGGTTTCATGGATCGACGCCGCGGCCCGCGAATACCGCCCCGTGGCCAAAACCCGCCAAATCCTTGCTTTTTGGCCGTTTTGGCGCCTGCTTGTCTTGACTCGGGGCTTCCAGCGGCTATAAGTCCGCCCAACCCGGCGCGGGATTTTTCTCGCGCTGTTTGTTTTTGCGCGTCTTGCGCGAAAATTGAACCCATAACGACTGACCAAAAAGCCGGCCCGGACACGTCCGAGGCCGGGATCGAACACGAAGGAATAAAACGATGTTCGCAGTCATCAAAACCGGCGGCCGGCAATACCGCGTCGTTCCGGATGATGTGCTCGAGATAGGCAAGATCGCCGGCGATGTCGGCACGATCGTGCAGCTTGGCGAAGTATTGCTGGTCGGCGGCGAGCAGCCGGTGCTGGGCGCGCCCACGGTGGCGGGCGCGTCAGTTGCGGCCGAAGTGCTGCAGCACAAGCGCGGTCCGAAGGTGATTTCGTTCAAGAAGCGCCGCCGCAAGAATTCGCGCCGCAAGCGCGGCTATCGCGACGAGATCACGGTGCTGCGCATCACCGAGATCCTGACCAACGACAACAAGCCGACCATCGGTCCGCGTCCGAAGCGCGAGAAGCCGGTGGTGACCGCGCCGGTCGATGGCGACGACGACGCGCCGGCGCCCGCGAAGAAGGCGCCAGCCAAAAAGCCCGCCGCCAAGGCGGCCGCGAAGCCTGCGGCAAGGCCGCGCGCCAAGCCCCCGGCCAGCAAAGCGGCGACGAAAAAGAGCGACAAAAAGTAAGCGTGATAAAAAGTGAAATGATTCCGTCAAGGAATTGATCTAAGAACTTAGGTAAGTTGGAGACGGGCCATGGCTCACAAAAAAGCAGGCGGTTCATCGCGTAACGGTCGTGATTCGGCGGGCAAGCGGCTCGGAATCAAGGCCTACGGCGGCGAGCACGTCGTTCCCGGTAACATCATCGCGCGCCAGCGCGGCACCACGTGGCATCCCGGCCTTAATGTCGGCATGGGCACCGACCATACCCTGTTCGCCAAGGTCGAAGGCAAAGTCGAGTTTCGTTCCAAAGCCAACGGCCGCACCTTCGTGTCGGTACTCCCGATGACCGAGGCCGCGGCCGAGTAAGACGGTAGACACATTGGTGGTCTGCCGGGTCCTGTTGAACCGGCGGAGCACCAGAAGGCTCCAGGGGAGGCGGGAAACCGGCCTCCCCTTTTTCATGCGCGTAAGTTTGCGTCAAAGAAAAGCATCACGCCAAGGAGCCCGACATGTTGCAGGACATCCCGACACCGGCGTCCACATTGCAGGAGGCGAGACCTTTCGTCCTCGAGACCGAACGGCTGCTGCTGCGCAGGCCGACGCTCGCGGACGTAAAATCCATCGCCCACCTCGTCAACGACCGCCGCATCGCCATCAACCTGCGGCGGGTGCCGCATCCCTACTCTCAGGATCACGCGGTGGAGTTCGTGCGAGCGCTGGCGATCGAGCCTCGCAACACGGTGTTCCTGATCGAGCGCGACGCCGCGCCGGTCGGCGTGGTCGGCATCGACTGGCGTGAGCCGGAAGCACCCGAACTCGGCTACTGGCTCGGTGTGGAATATTGGGGCCAGGGTTTTGGCACCGAGGCCGCGCGTGCGGTGATCGATTTCACCTTCGAGGAATTCGAGGTCGAGCACCTCGTCTCCGGCGCGCGGGTGACCAACCCGTCGTCGCGCAACATCCTGGAGAAGTGCGGATTCCAGTGGACCGGCGTTGAACTGCACCGCTTCGAGGCGCTGGGCTCGTCGACCCCGGTCGACCGCTTCCGGCTGAGCCGGGGGGTGTGGTCGTCGTTGAAGAACTGGGGCGCTTCGACGAAACGGGAGCGGTGAATTCTCCGTTTGTCGGTGCGAGGAGCGAACGACGAGGCGCAGGCTCCAAATCGTGGCTGCGAATCGCAAGTCGTTGTGGCCAGGCGGCCACAGTCGAGCGGATCGTCCGATGATAGCTTCCCCCTTATGTAGGTTGTGTATGGGGAAGGTCATGAAGCGATTTCTGTTGGGAGGACTGGCGCTGGTGTTGATCGCAGGCAGCCCCGCGACCGCGGCCGACATGGCGGTCAAGGCTCCCCTCGCCAAAGCACCGGCGGTCTATGGTTATAGCTGGACGGGTTGCTATGGCGGCGGTCATGTCGGCGGCCTGTGGGCAAGCAAGGACTGGACCCTGGCTTTTCCAGATCCGATTACCCCGCTGGGCGGCCATGACGCCAATAGCTGGCTAGGCGGTCTGCAGGCCGGCTGTGATTATCAGTTCGCCAACAAATTCGTGATCGGCATCCAGGGCGACTACGCCTGGACCGGCGCGACGGGCTCCCATGTCGACGTAATCGATGGCACCAGGGACCAGACCAGAATTAGATCGATCGGCACGGTGACCGGCCGAATTGGCTATGGCTGGGACCGCTGGCTCGGCTACGTCAAGGGCGGCTGGGCTTGGGAACGCGACCGCTACGACCGCAACGACCTTGTCACAGGACTGCTGGTCGGCTCGGCAACCGAAACGCGGGGCGGTTGGACCGTCGGCGTCGGCGGCGAATATGCTTTCACAAACTTCGCGTCCGCGTTTGCCGAATACAACTACTATGACTTCGGAACGCGCACGCTCACATTTCTCGACCCGGTCGGCGTCTTCAACGACAATATCAGCATTCGCGAACGCAAAAGCGTCGTCAGGGTGGGTTTGAACTTCCGTTGGGGCGGCGACGGCCCTGTCGTCGCAAAATACTGATCCCAGCGCAGGCGCGATGATCTCTTGTCTCGGACGCGGTGCGGCATTTCTTTATGCCGCTCGGCAACTCCCGCGCGCTACGCTGCGTCCGGGGCAACAGCCTCCTACACCGGCGGGCTTACCGTGGTCTCGCCACGCCCCAGCTGCTGCTCGCGGATGAAAATATAAAGCCCCGCGGCGATGATAATGGCCGCACCGGCAATCGTCGCGGCCGATGGCACGTCGCCGAACACGACATAGCCGAACATCACCGCCCAAACGATCATCGAATACTGATATGGCACCACCACGCTCGCCGGCGCCAGCTTCAAGGAGCGGTTGGTGCAGAGCAGGGCCGCGATCGAGATGCATCCCGCCAGCACGAACAGGCCGAGGTCCGGCAGTCCGGGCGCGCGCCACGCGAACGGCGCCAGCACCAGGCCGACACTGAACGTACCGGTGAACTGCGTCGCGGCCAGCACGATATCGGGCGTCTCCCGCAGTGAGCGGGTGACGATCATCAGCAGCGCAAAGGAAAAGCTGCCGCCCAGCGCAATCAGCGCGGGCCAGGAGATGGTCTGCGCCGACGGCTGCATTGCGATCAACACGCCCGCAAAACCGATCCCCACCGCGCTCCAGCGCCGCCAACCGACATGCTCGCCCAGGATGATCGCCGACAGCGCGGTAACGAAAATCGGGCACGCCAGATAGTAGGTGATGACATCGGCCAGCGGCAGATAAACCACCGCCACAAAAAAAGCGGCGACCTCCGCAGTCGACAACGCCATCCGCAACAGCTGCAGCCCCGGCCGCTGCAACCGCGGCAGCGCCGCGCGTTGCCGCCAGATCATGGCCAAAAGAACCGCCAGCGGCACGGCCGCGCGCAGCAGCAGCAATTCGCTGACCGGATAGCTGGCCACCAGCGCCTTGCCCAGCGCATCGCCGAACGAGAACATGCCGACGCCCGTGAGCATCAAGGCGATGCCGGCGAGGCGGGTGGAGCGGTCGTCGGCTGAGGGGGAGATTCTGGAGAGGAGGCTCATGTGATTCCGCACGCGTCATACGCGGCTTCCTGCGCGGCCGAAGCCGCCTCGGAAGGCGAAGGCCGCGCATCCATCTTTCTTCGCAAAGGTCTTTTCAAAGGGATGGATTGCGAGGTCAAGCCCGGCAATGACGGCGTTGAGAGGTTGCCCCGCGCCCCGCCCCGCACTACCTATCCCCCATGAAATTCCTCGACGAAGCCAAGGTCTATATCCGCTCCGGCGATGGCGGCAACGGCTGCGTGGCGTTCCGGCGCGAGAAGTATATCGAGTTCGGCGGGCCGAGCGGCGGCAATGGCGGGCGCGGGGGCGATGTCATCGTCGAGGTCGCCGACGGGCTGAACACCCTGATCGATTACCGCTACCAGCAGCACTTCAAGGCGCCGAAGGGCACCAACGGCATGGGCAAGGACCGCCACGGCGCCAATGGCCGTGACATCGTGCTGAAGGTGCCGCTCGGCACCCAGATTTTCGACGAGGACCGCGAGACGCTGATCCACGATTTTACTGAAGTCGGCGAACGTTTCGTGCTGGCGCAGGGCGGCAACGGCGGGTTCGGTAATGCGCATTTCAAATCTTCCACCAACCGCGCGCCGCGCAACGCCAATCCCGGCGCCCCCGGCGAAGAGCGCTGGATCTGGCTGCGGCTAAAATTGATCGCAGACGCCGGCCTGGTCGGCCTGCCCAACGCGGGCAAGTCGACCTTTCTGTCGAAAGTCAGCGCGGCAAAACCGAAGATCGCCGACTATCCCTTCACCACCCTGCATCCGCAGCTCGGCGTTGTGAACGCAGACGGGCGCGAATTCGTGCTCGCGGATATTCCGGGGCTGATCGAGGGCGCCCATGAGGGCGCAGGACTCGGCGACCGCTTCCTCGGCCATGTCGAACGCTGCCGCGTGCTGCTGCATCTCGTGGACGCGACCTCAGAACATTCTGGGAAAGCCTACAAGACGGTGCGCGGCGAGCTTGAGGCTTACGAAGGCAATCTTGCGGACAAGATCGAGATCGTCGCGCTGAACAAGATCGATGCGGTCGCCGCGGACGAATTGAAGAGGCAGAAGGACCGGCTGAAGCGCGCGGCCAAGAAAACGCCGCTGCTGATCTCGGGGGTGACCGGTTACGGCGTGAAGGAAAGCTTGCGCGCGCTGGTCGAAGTGATTGGCGAAGCCCCGGTGTCGGTCAAGGCAAAAGGCGCGGCGCAGGCTGAGCCGTGGACGCCGGTTCGTAGCCCGGATGGAGCGTAGCGCAATCCGGGAATCCACGCGCGTGGAAGGCCCCGGGTTTCGCTTCGCTCCACCCGGGCTACGCTTGTCATCGGCACTCCGATATCGCAGCATCGGCAGGTCTCAATCACCGAAGCTCGCCCCATGCCTCGCCCCAAGAACATCATCTGGATCATGTGTGACCAGCTTCGCTATGATTACCTCGGCTGCACCGGACACAAGACGCTGAAGACGCCGAACATCGACGCGATGGCCGCGCGCGGCGTGCGCTTCTCCAACGCCTATGTGCAATCGCCGATCTGCGGCCCATCGCGGATGTGTTTCTATACCGGCCGCTACATGCGCTCGCACGGCTCGCACTGGAACGGCTGGCCGCTGCGCGTCGGCGAGCCGACGCTCGGCGACCATCTTAAAAAGATCGGCGTGCGCAACGTGCTGGTCGGCAAGACCCATATGGCGCCGGACCTCGAAGGCCTGAAAACCCTGGGCATCGCACCCGATTCCATCATCGGCGTCCATGTGTCGCAGTGCGGTTTTGAGCCCTATGAGCGCGACGACGGCCTGCATCCGACCGGCCGTCCGCGGCCGGCCTATGATGCATATCTGCGCGCGCATGGTTATGAAGCGGAGAATCCCTGGGAGCAGTGGGCCAATTCCGGCGCGAACCAAGATGGCACGCTGCAAAACGGCTGGCTGCTGATCCATGCCGACAAGGCCGCCCGCGTTCCAGAGGAGCATTCCGAAACGCCGTACATGACCCGGCGCGCGATGGAGTTCATCACCGAAGCCGAGCAGGACGGAAGGCCGTGGTGCCTGCATCTGTCCTATATCAAACCGCACTGGCCCTATATCGCCCCCGAACCCTATGCCAGCATGTACGGCCCCGCCGACGTGCAGCCGGCCATCCGTTCGCAGAAGGAGCGGCAGGAAGCCCACCCGGTATTCGCGGCCTATATGGACATGCGCTACTCCAGGAACATGGCGCGCGACGAAGCGCGCGAAAAGGTGATCCCGGCCTATATGGGACTGATCAAGCAGATCGACGACCAGATGGGCGTGCTGATGCGATTCCTGCAGGCGCGCGGCCTGCTCGACACCACGATGATGGTTTTCACTTCCGACCATGGCGACTATCTCGGCGATCACTGGATGGGCGAAAAGGACCTGTTCCACGATCAATCCGCAAAAATCCCGCTGATCGTGGTCGATCCGTCGAAGGCCGCAGATGCCACACGAGGCACCGTCAGCGATGCGCTGGTCGAGGCGATCGATCTGGCGCCGACCTTCATCGAATATTTCGGCGACACGCCGCCGGATCATATTCTCGAGGGACGCTCGCTGATGCCGCTGCTGCGCGGCGAGCAGCCGGCGGACTGGCGCAGGAACGTGTTCTCGGAATACGACTATTCCATGCAGGACGTGCGGCTCAAGCTGAACCAGCCGATCGAGCAGTGCCGGCTGTTCATGGTTTTCGACGGACGCTGGAAGTACATCCATGCCTCCGGTTTCCGCCCCATGCTCTACGACCTGCATAGCGACCCGCAGGAATTTTCCGATCGCGGTGAGGACGCTTCCTGTGCCGGCGTGATCGCGCGGCTGCAGGCGGCGCTGTTCGACTGGGCGCTGCATCCGAAGAACCACATCACCACCAGCAATGCGAAGATCGCGGGCTACGCGGACAACCAGCTTCAGGTCAAAGGCGGCATCCTGATCGGCATCTGGGATGAAGCGGAGCTGGCCGCGATAAGAGGACGGATCGGGCTCTGAGGCATTCGTTGCATGTTCCCCGGACGCAGCGCAGCGCGTAGCGGTGCGCTGCAGAGCCGGGGCCGTAGGGAACGCCAGCGTTTGGTACGATCCCGGTTCTGCGAAGCAGCACTGCGTGCTGCATCGCGCCGCCCGGGAAACGGCACGGCTCAATTCGTGATCTTGTAGCCCGTCGCCTTTACGATCGGTTGCCAGAACGCGGTGTTGGCAGCGAGTTCCGCAGTGAGGCTTTCCGGCGTCGTGCCGACGGGGATCAGGCCGATCGCCAGCAGCTTTTCCTTCACCTCCGGTTTGGCAAGCGCCGCGACGGCGACGGCGCTCAATTGCCGGACAAACTCCGGCGAACTGCCGGCCGGAAGCCACATGCCGTACCAGGCATCAGCTACCAGATCGACGCCGCTGTCCTTCAGCGTCGGCACGTCCGGCAGGAACGGCGAGCGCACAGCGCCGGTCACCGCGAGAATCCGTAAGCCCCCGGCGCGGTGCTGGGCAGCCAGATCGGATACCGTGGTGATGCCGAAGGGGAGATGGCCGCCGATCAGGTCGTTCACGATCGGCGCACTGCCCCGATAGGACACCCGTGTCATCGGAATCCCGAGCACCTGCTCAAGTCGCGAGCCGATGAAATGCGGAATGGTGCCGCTGCTCGGCACGCCGAACGTGGTCTTGCCCGGATTGGCCTTGAGCCACGCCACGAATTGCTGGAAATCTCTCGCGTCGATCGCGGGACTTGCAGCAACGGCGAACTCGAAACGCGCCAGCAGCGAGACCGGCATGAAATCGCGGGCGGTGTCAAAGCTCGGCGTGACCTCGGTCATTGGCAGCAGGTACATGGTCGGACCGGTGGTCACCAGAATTGTGGAGCCGTCAGGGGCGGCGCCCTTGACCGATTTGATTCCGATCAGTCCGTCGCCGCCGGTGCGGTTCTCGACGATCACGGTGCGATCCAGCGCAGGGCCGAGCTGCTGGGCCAACACCCGGCAAAGCGCATCGCCGCTGCCGCCGGCCGCGAAGGGAAAGATGATCCGCGTCAGGGGACCGGACTGGCCGAGCGCTTCCCCGGCTTTCGCGGTCAACGACAAGGCAGCGCATCCGGCAATGAAGTTTCGGCGGTCCATCGTCCAGTTCTCTCACGCGAACGGTCCGGCTTATTACACCAGAGTGCGGCGCGATTGAAAACGACCGTTAGGTCGAACAGGGCCCCGATTGCCGGCCTTTCATTGACGGCATCCAACCCGACCTGACTTAAAGTTAATGCGAAATTGATTGGGATCGCTCTTGGCTCAACGCGTACTTGCGGCGAAAATGGGGTAAGTCTCTCGCTAAATAGGACGAGGCTGGGAGGATAAAGGACATGGCCCTCCGGTTTCCCGTGCGGCACGCAGGCATGGCCCTTGCGCTCTTCGCATTCGCGATGCTGGCAGAGGCGCGCGCGCAGGACGCGGCGCCGACGCCCTCGTCGCCGCAATCCGCCACTCCCACCCCGGCGCCTTCCGGCCAGAAAGGCGGAGCGCGCGCACGCGGCGACGTTTCGACGCCGGGTTCACCCGCAGCGGCCGAGCAGCATCGCCTGCCTGCCGACTCCACCACCAAGCAGACGCTCGCGCTTCCCGGGCGCACCCTCGCCTTCACGGCGACCGCGGGCTCGATCCGTCTGTACGATGACAAGGGCGAGCCGGCCGCCGATCTCGCCTATACGTCTTATCAGCTCGACGGCACCGACGCGCGCATTCGGCCCGTGACCTTCCTCTTCAATGGCGGGCCGGGTGCTGCTTCAGCGTGGCTGCAATTCGGCGACGCCGGTCCCTGGCGCCTTGCGATGAACGGAGACGCGGCGAGCTCTTCGGCGCCGCCGGAGCTCTTGCCCAACGCCGAGACCTGGCTCGATTTCACCGACCTCGTTTTCATCGATCCGGTCACTACCGGCTACAGCCGCTTCGTCACCGCCAGCGAGGATGTGCGCAAGCGCTTCTTCTCGGTCAATGGCGACGTCGACTCGCTGTCGGTGATGATCCGCCGCTGGCTGGAAAAGCACGACCGCCTGCTGTCGCCGAAATTCATCGCCGGCGAAAGCTATGGCGGTATCCGCGGGCCGAAGATCGTCGACAACCTGCAAACCCAGCAAGGCGTCGGCGTGAAAGGCCTCATCATGGTTTCGCCGCTGTTCGACTTCCGCGAATTTTCAGGCTCCAGCCTGCTGAAATATGTCTGGAGCCTTCCCAGCATGGCGGCGGTGGCGCGGGAAAAAGAAAAAGGCTCCGTGACCCGCGCGGACATGGCCGATGTCGAAAGCTACGCGCGCAGCGATTTCGTGACCGACATCCTCAAGGGCGAAGCCGATACCGAGGCCACCAACCGCATCGCCGACAGGATCGCGGTCTTGACCGGGATCGATCAGGCGGTGAGCCGCAGGCTCGCGGGCCGCTTCGACGCGGTCGAATTCCGCCGCGAGTTCGACCGCAAGAACGGCCGCGTGACGGGACGCTACGACGCCTCGGTGACGGGCTTCGACCCCTCCCCGGATTCGAGTTTCTTTCATTTCGGCGATCCATCCGGCGAACCCCTGTTCGCGCCGCTCACCAGCGCCGCGGTCGACCTCACCACGCGGAAACTGAACTGGCGCCCGGACGGCTCTTATAATTTGATGAGCACTGCGGCCGACAAGGGCTGGGACTGGGGCCGCGGCCTCAATCCGCCGGAGTCGCTGTCTCAGTTGCGCCAGATCCTTGCGCGCGATCCAAAGCTCAAATTGCTGGTGGTGCACGGGCTGTTCGATCTGGCGACGCCCTATTTCGGCTCCAAGATCCTGCTCGACCAGTTGCCGGCCTACGCGACGCCCGACCGTGTCAAGCTCGTGGTCTATCCCGGCGGCCACATGTTCTACACCCGCGACGGTTCGCGGAAGGCCTTCCGGGACGAAGTGGAGTTGATCACGAAGTGACGCAAGCGGGAGTTTCCATCGCCCGACCGGCTTGCGCGCGCCGGGCCCAACTGCAAGACTCTTCCCCTTCCAAAAATCGCCAGGGAGCAATCCGATGATCGGCTATGTCACATTGGGCACCAAGGACCTCAACAAGGCCGCCGCGTTCTACGACAAGCTTTGCGCCGAAATGGACATGGGGCGTTTCATGGAAAACGATCGGCTGATCGCATGGGGCGGGCCGGGCGGCGGCGCGGGATTTGGGATCGCGCTGCCCTATGATGGCAAGCCGATGACCGTCGGCAATGGCGTGATGGCGGCATTCGGGGCAAAAGACAGATCGCATGTCGACCGCATTCACAAACTTGCGCTGTCGCTCGGCGGCAGCTGCGAAGGCCCTCCCGGCCCGCGCGGCGATAGCGGGTTTTACGCGGCTTATTTTCGCGATTCCGACGGCAACAAGCTCAATGCGTTCGTGATGGGCTGACAGCTCGTCATTGCGAAGAGCGTAAGCGACGAAGCAATCCACCCCCTCGTCATGCGCCGGCTTGAGCCTCGCCTCCATCTCTATCCAAGGGGATGGATTGCCGGGCCTTCGCCTCGCCGCAGGGGCTTCGGCCCCGCAGGCGGGTCAAGCCCGGCAATGACGGGTCATATGATCTGCTTCGCCCGCAATGAAAGTGACTCTGACCGCGCCTTGGAATATCCACTCACCATCATGTCCCTTCCCGAGCTTGAAAATTTTCGCCGCATCGTCGTCAAGGTCGGCTCGTCGCTGCTGATCGATTCCGACGCCGGCGAGGTGCGGGCGGCGTGGCTGGCGGCGCTGGCCGCCGATCTTGCCAAGCTGCACGGCGAAGGCCGTGAATTGCTGATCGTCTCGTCGGGCTCGATCGCGCTCGGCCGCAGCCGCCTCAAATTGCCGCGCGGCGTCCTGAAGCTGGAAGAAAGCCAGGCTGCCGCGGCCGTCGGCCAGATCGCGCTGGCGCGGATCTGGTCGGAGGTGCTGGGCCATCACGGCATCGGCGCCGGACAAATCCTGGTGACACTGCAGGATACCGAAGAACGGCGCCGCTATCTCAACGCGCGCTCCACCATCGCAAAACTTCTGGAATGGCGCGCGGTACCCGTGATCAACGAGAACGACACCGTCGCAACCAATGAAATCCGCTACGGCGACAACGACCGCCTCGCGGCACGGGTTGCGACCATGGCGAGCGCCGACCTGTTGGTCCTGCTTTCCGACATCGACGGGCTGTACGACGCGCCGCCCGCCGCCAACCCCAACGCGAAACTGATTCCGGTGGTCGAACAGGTTACCGCCGAGATCGAGGCAATGGCGGGCGCTGCGGAATCCGAACTGTCGCGCGGTGGCATGTTTACCAAGATCGAGGCGGCGAAGATTGCGACCTCGGCCGGCACCCACATGGTGATCGCATCCGGCAAGATCGAGCATCCGCTGCAGGCGATCGCGCAAGGCGGCCGCTGCACCTGGTTCGTGACCCCCGCCAATCCCGTCACGGCCCGAAAACGCTGGATCGCGGGCTCACTGGAGCCGAAGGGAACGCTGACCATCGACGCGGGCGCGGTCGCCGCATTGCGTGCCGGCAAAAGCCTGCTGCCGGCCGGCGTAATCCGCGTCGACGGCCAGTTCGCCCGCGGCGACGCCGTCGTGGTGCGCGGCCCTGACACCCACGAGGTTGCCCGGGGCCTGGTCGCCTACGACGCGGAGGACGCCGACAGGATAAAAGGGCGCTCCTCGCACGACGTCATAAACATTCTCGGCATTACCGGCCGCGCCGAGATGATCCACCGCGACGATCTAGTGATCGGGGCGACGAGGGGCTGAGTTCAGGCCATGTCGTCGGGGCCGATGTCTTGCCGGCCATGCATCACGCGGACGATGGCGATGCCATCGGATTGCGGAATATAAAATACGATGTAATTCTCAACGCAAAGCTGCGCAGGTTCTCTCCCAAGTCAGGCCGCGAACGACCGGCATGCGGATTTTTGAGAAGCATTTCGAATACCGAGCTGAACCGGTCAAGCAATTCTTCGGCAGCCTTGACGTTATTGGCGGCGATGTGAGCCCAAATCGAATCGACATCCGCCTTAGCCCGCTTTCGCCGATGTACTCTGCTTGCCGTCTCTCTCTGCCGCCAACCGCTCGCGACCCCGCCGCTTCACGTCTTCGATCCACTCGTCGATGTCGACTTCCTCGCTCGGGCTGTCGAGACCTTCCTGAATAGCTGCGCGCAATGCTTGCAGCTTGGCTTCGCGGCTCTGCTCGCGCTCCTCGATCAGGCGCAGGCCATCGCGGATGATCTCACTGGCGGTGGAGTAGCGGCCGCTCTCGATCAGCTTCTCGATGAAGCTCTCGAAGTGTTTGCCGATAGTGTAGCTGGTTGCCATGGTCATCTCCGGATTCCCGCATAAAGTAATATTTAATGCTACCAACATTCGGTTGCAATGGAGTTGCGAACTTCGACCTGTGCTTGCAGAGGATTTGCAGAAGCTGGATGGCCGCGCATCTAATCGCTCGTAAATGTATGAACTACGGGGTAAAATCCATTTGCATACTGCAAACGGACTGCAAATGACGGCCCCGCTCAAAGCTATCGAAGGCTCAGCCGACCTCCCAGCCCTGATGGCCGACCTCGCCGGGCAGGCCCGCGCGGCGGCGCGGGTGCTGGCGCTGGCCTCGCCGGGACAGAAGAATCGCGCTCTGGAGGCGATGGAGCGCGCCGTCCGAGCCAATGCGGCTGTGATTCTCGCGGCCAATGCCGAGGACGTCGCCGAGGTCCGTGCCGGCGGCGCCAGCACCGCCTTTATCGACCGGCTGACGCTGACGCAGCCGCGCGTCGATGCGATGGCCGACGGCATCCGAACGGTGCGCGATATTCCCGATCCGGTCGGTGTCGTCACCGAGCGTTGGAAGCGTCCCAATGGCATGACGATCGAGCGCGTGCGGGTGCCGCTCGGCGTCGTGGCGGTGATCTTCGAAAGCCGGCCCAACGTCGCCGCCGACGCAGGCGTGCTTTGCCTGAAATCCGGCAATGCCGTGATCCTTCGCGGCGGCTCCGACAGTTTTCGTTCCTGCCGCGCGATCCACGATTGCCTGGTGCAGGGACTGCGCGAAGCCGGCCTGCCCGAGGCTGCCATCACGCTGGTGCCGACCCGCGACCGCGCCGCAGTCGGGCTGTTGCTGAGCGGGCTGAACGGCAGCATCGACGTGATCGTACCGCGCGGCGGCAAAAGCCTGGTCGCGCGGGTCGAAGCGGAAGCGCGCGTGCCGGTGTTTGCGCATCTCGAAGGCGTCAACCATGTCTATGTCGATCGCGCCGCTGACCTCGAAATGGCAAAATCCATCGTGCTGAACGCTAAGATGCGCCGGCCCGGCGTCTGCGGTGCCGCCGAGACCCTGCTGGTTGACCGCGCTGGGGCGCAGGCGAACTTGAAGCCATTGGTGGAGATGCTGATCGATGCCGGTTGCGAGGTGCGCGGGGACGAAGCGGTGCAGCGTGTCGACGCGCGGGTAAAGCCGGCGTCGGACGAAGATTGGGATACCGAGTATGAAGACGCGATCATCGCCGCCAAAGTGGTCGGCGGCGTCGATGACGCGATCGCCCATATTCGCCAACACGGTTCGCAGCACACCGATGCGATCGTCACCGAAGACGCGGGCGCCGCGCAAAAATTCCTCGAGGAGGTCGATTCGGCGATCGTGCTGCATAACGCCTCGACGCAGTTCGCCGACGGCGGCGAATTCGGCTTTGGCGCCGAGATCGGCATCGCCACCGGCAAATTTCATGCGCGCGGCCCGGTCGGCGCCGAGCAGCTGACAAGCTTCAAATATCGCGTTCACGGCACCGGACAGACCCGGCCGTGACCAGGCGGCAGAGGCGGTGACCTAAGGTGAAGCAGCCGACGTCCACGCTGTCCGCCGCTCGCCAGATCCCGTTTCACACCGACGGCATGCGCATCGGCCTGCTCGGCGGCTCGTTCAATCCGCCCCATGCCGCGCATCGCGCCATCAGCCGGTTCGCAATCGCCCGGCTGCAACTCGACCACGTATGGTGGCTGGTGACGCCGGGCAACCCGCTGAAGGACGGCAACGCGCTTCGCGATCTTGCAGAGCGGGCTGAGGCCGCCCGCAGGCTGGCCAACGATCCGCGCATCGATGTGAGCTGTCTCGAAGCCGCCATCGACACGCGCCACACGGTCGACACCATTAGCTATCTGCGCCGCCGTTGCGCCGGCTTGCGCTTTGTCTGGATCATGGGCGCCGACAATCTCGCGCAATTTCATCGCTGGGAAGACTGGCGGCGCATCGCTGCGAATGTGCCGATCGCGGTGATCGACCGACCGCCGCTCGGGCTGCGCGCGCTGGCGGCACCGGCCGCCCGGGCGCTGGAACGGTACCGAATTGCCGAATCCCACGCGGCCATGCTTGCAGACAGCCGCGCGCCAGCCTGGATGTTTCTGACCGGCATGAAATCTGCCCTGTCCTCGACCAGGCTGCGGAACCCGGATGGTAGCTGGAAAGCATCACTCAAGAACTAAATGCACGAAGTTCTGGAATTTTGAACGCGTTAACCCCACATGCATAGTATAGTCAGCGGGCGCCGGGATTCGGCGTTACGCGATACAGTGAAAGGAAATGGTCCCTGGCCACATCTGTATTGTCCAAGTCTGTTTTACCGAAGCGTAAAACATCGACGCCAGCCGTGGTTTTGCAGGCGCAGCCTGACGCCGACAAGACCCTGAAACTGATCCTCTCCCGCCTCGACGACATGAAGGCGGAAGAAACGGTCACCATCGATCTTCGTGGCAAATCCGCTTTCACCGATTTCATGGTCGTCACCTCGGGCCGGGCCAACCGGCACGTCGGCGCAATCGCGGAGAACGTCACGAAAGGTCTCAAAGAGACCGGAATCAAAAGCATCCACGTCGAGGGCTTGCCCAATTGCGACTGGGTGCTGATCGATTCCGGCGACGTGATCGTGCACGTGTTCAGACCCGAGGTCCGCGAATTCTACAATCTGGAAAGGTTGTGGACGCAAAGCCCGACAGCGGCGAAGACGCTCTGAACTGAGGCCGATGAGAATCGGCCCGGCGCATGTTAGCGTGTGCTCATGCGCCTCGTCGTCATTGCAGTCGGCCGCCTCAAGCAGGGCCCGGAGCGGGAACTTGCCGAACGCTATCGCGAGCGATTCGACGATATCGGCCGCAAGCTCGGCTTTCGCGGCCTTACGATTCATGAAATTCCGGAAAGCCGCGCGCAGGACCCGGCGGGCCGAATATCCGAGGAAGCCGCGGCGATTTCGGCGCGAATCCTTGAAAAATCGGTTCTGGTAGCGCTCGATGAGCGCGGGGACAGCATCGACAGTCCGGCCTTTGCCCGGCATCTTGGGCGCTGGCGCGATGAGTCGGTCGCAGTTACTTTTTTTCTGATCGGCGGTGCGGACGGACTTTCGCCCGATTTGCGGCGCAAGGCAAAGCTCAAGCTTGCGTTCGGCGCCGCGACCTGGCCGCACCAAATTGTACGCGTCATGCTTCTGGAACAGATTTACCGCGCCGCGACCATTTTGGCCGGCCACCCTTATCACCGCGCTTGAGCGCAAGCGGAACAGGCCGGAAACAGAGCCGATGCAGGCAACGCGGGAGATAGGCTTCGACCATGACACCCCGCGCCGCGGTCGCCGGTGTGCAATTCACCCTCCGCTCTGCCTGATCGTGCTGATCGCAAGCTTTGCGAGCCTCGCTCTTGGGCCCGCGACGGCGCAGGTCGCAGCCGCAACTCCACAGGTCACGGCACCGACCCCGGACGCGATCAAACAACGCGAGCAGGAACTCGAAGCGGCGCGCGCGCAGCAGAAGAGCGCGGCCGAATTGCAGGAAAAGCTCAAGGCCGACATCGCTGCGATCGGTCAGGACCGCAGCAAGCTCAATCAGCAATTGATCGACATCGCGGCGCGCGTGCGCGGCGTCGAAACCAGAATCGGCGACGCCGAAGCGCGGCTGCGCCCGCTCGACGCACGCGAGCAGCAGATCCGCGCTTCGCTGGATTCGCGGCGCTCCGAAATCGTCGAGGTGCTGGCCGCCCTGCAACGCGCCGGCCGCCGCGCGCCGCCGGCCTTGCTGGTGCGGCCGGAGGACGCGCTGCAATCGCTTCGCACCGCGATGCTGCTGGGCTCCGTGGTGCCGGAGATGCGGGCACAGACGGAACGGCTGGTCGGCGACCTCAGCGAACTGATCGGCTTGCGCAAGACCATCGCCACCGAGCGCGATCAGCTTGCCATGGATCGCGACAAGCTCAAGGGCGATCAGGTCCAGCTTGCATCGCTGGTCGACGAACGGCAGCGCAAGCAGAGCGCGATCGAAAAGGATATGGAAGCCGAGGGCGCCCGGGCGCTCGCGCTGGCGCGTCAGGCCGACAGCCTGCAGAGCCTGATCGCCAGGATGGAGCAGGACCTGAAAAGCGCCGCCAAGGCCGCGCAGACCGCCAGCCTTCAGGGCACCCCCGCGGCCCTCAACGGCAAGCCCAATTTGAAGGCGCTCAAAGACCCCGGCCGCCTCAGCCCGGCTATTGCTTTTGCCTCCGCGAAGGGGTTATTCGCGCTGCCGGTCAATGGCGTCAAGATTCGGGAATTTGGCGGTTCCGACGGCGTCGGCGGGGTGGAAAAAGGCATTTCTTTGGCAACCAGGCCCGGCGCCCAGGTCACAACCCCGTGTGACGGCTGGGTTGTTTACGCCGGACCATTTCGCAGCTACGGACAACTCTTGATCCTCAATGCCGGGGGCGGGTATCATGTGCTGATCGCCGGGATGGAGCGCATTTCGGTCAACATCGGCCAGTTTGTACTTACGGGGGAGCCGGTCGCAACCATGGGGACGACGTCCCAGGTCGCGTCGATACTCGCTGCAAACGCGAGTGAGCCCGTGCTCTATATCGAGTTCCGTAAGGACGGCACTCCCATTGATCCAGGCCCATGGTGGGCCGCAAGTGAAGGCGAAAAGGTTCGCGGATGATGCGCAAGACTTCGATAATTCTTCTCAGCGCCGCCACCGGCGCGGCATTGGCGCTTTTCGTGACGCAGCCGCGCGCCATACTGATGGGCTCGAGCGCGCGTGCCGCGACTTCGGACACCTATCGCCAGCTCAATTTGTTCGGCGACGTGTTCGAGCGGGTCCGCAGCGACTATGTCGAGAAACCCGACGACAGCAAGCTCGTCGAGTCCGCCATCAGCGGAATGCTGACCGGCCTCGATCCGCATTCCAGCTACATGGACGCCAAGAGTTTTCGCGACATGCAGGTGCAGACCCGCGGCGAGTTCGGCGGCCTCGGCATCGAAGTCACGATGGAGGACGGCCTGATCAAGGTGGTGTCGCCGATCGATGACACGCCGGCGTCGAAGGCCGGCATCATGGCCAACGACATCATCACCAATCTCGACGACGAGGCGGTGCAGGGCCTCACCCTCAATCAGGCGGTCGAGAAGATGCGGGGCCCGGTCAATACCAAGATACGGCTCAAGATCATCCGCAAGGGCGCGGACAACCCGATCGAAGTGACGCTGGTGCGCGACAATATCCGGGTCCGCTCAGTGCGCGCGCGCGTCGAAAGCGACGATATCGCCTTCATCCGCATCACCACCTTCAACGAACAGACCACCGAAGGCCTGAAGCGCGAAATCGCCGCGCTGACCTCGCAGATCGGAGCCGACAAGCTCAAGGGTTTTATTATCGACCTGCGCAACAACCCGGGCGGCCTGCTTGAGGAAGCCGTGACGGTTTCCGACACGTTCCTGGAGCGCGGCGAGATCGTCTCGACCCGCGGCCGCAATGCCGAGGAAACCCAGCGCCGCACCGCCCACCCCGGCGATCTCACCAAGGGCAAACCCATCATCGTCCTGATCAATGGCGGTTCGGCATCGGCCTCGGAAATCGTCGCCGGCGCGCTGCAGGACCACAAGCGCGCGACGCTGGTCGGCACGCGCTCGTTCGGCAAGGGCTCGGTGCAGACCATCATTCCGCTCGGCTCCGGCAATGGCGCGCTCCGTCTCACCACCGCGCGCTACTTCACGCCGTCCGGCAAATCGATCCAGGCCAAGGGCATTGTCCCCGATATCGAGGTGTTGCAGGACGTGCCCGACGAGTTGAAGTCGCGCACCGACACCAAGGGCGAAGCCTCGCTGCGAGGCCATCTGAAGTCCGAGGGCGACGAGAAGACCGGCTCGCAATCCTATGTGCCGCCGGATGCCAAGGACGACAAGGCCATCAAGATGGCGGCCGATCTACTGCACGGTGTCAAGGTCAACGCCAATGCGCCCGCCACCGGCGACAAGGCCGCGATCGACAAGCCCGCCAACAAGGTTGCCAACTGACCTTGGCGCAACAATAAGTTTCGGACAGGGCGGCCTTCGGGCCGCCCTTTTGCGTGGATGACATTGGAACCCGCGCGGTCTGCCTCCCCCTTGATTCGCCGTGGTATTGTCCAGCCGTCTGATTCGGCAGAGGCCCGGGAGGAATATGGCGGAGACGGCGGACGATCTGAGCACGCCGCTCGGGCAGCAAACGTCGCGCAAGACGCGCCGGCTGCGGCTGCCGTTTTCAGCGACCCAGGCCATCGCGGTTCTGATGGGCCTGTTGCTGCTGGCCTTTCTGGGTTTTGCGGTTTTCAACGACAATCCGCTGGGCGGCGAACCCAGCGCGCGCGTTGCGATCCGCACCGTCCCGCCGGCCGAAAAGCCGGCCATGACGCCGGCAGGCACGCCGGTCGTGAAATCGGCCGCCGAGACGGCCAAGCCAGCCGATCCCGCCGGCAAGAAAACCATCACCATCATTGACGGGTCCAGTGGCGCACGTCACGACGTCGTGGTGGCCGGTGATGCGCCGGACAAGCCCGAAAGCGATGCGCCCGCACGGATCGGCGGGATCGACCCGCGCCTGCTGGAAAAATCGCGCTACGGCATGATCCCGGTCGCAGCGGACGGCCTAAAACCTTTCACGGCCTATGCGGGCGGCACCGAGGCCGACCGCGCCCGCGCCGCCAGGATGCCGAGCGTCGCCATCGTCATCGGCGGCCTCGGAGTTGGCGCCGCCAAGACCAGCGAGGCCATCATGAAACTTCCGCCGGCGGTGACGCTGGCGTTTACGCCTTACGGATCGGACCCGGGCAAGCTGGTGGAACGCGCCCGCGCGCAACGTCACGAGGTGCTGCTGCAAATTCCGATGGAGCCGTTCGACTATCCCGACAACGACCCTGGACCGCAAACTCTGCTCACGACATTAGGCGCCGAGCAGAATCTCGACCGCCTGTTCTGGCACCTCAGCCGATTCCAGGGCTATGCCGGAATCGCCAATTTCATGGGCGCACGCTTCGTAGTCACGGACGCTGCGATGCAGCCAATCATTCGCGAAGCCGCCAAACGCGGGCTCGGCTACCTCGACGACGGGTCGGCGCCGCGCAGCGTCGCCTCCTCGCTGGCGGAGGGTCAGGCGATGCCGTTCGCCAGGGCCGATTTCAGCATCGACACGGTTCCGACATCCGTTGAGATCGACCGGGCGTTGGCGAAGCTCGAGAGCCTCGCGAAGGAGCGCGGAACCGCGGTCGGCATCGCGTCGGCGCTGCCGATCTCGATCGAACGGATCAGCGCCTGGACCAGGTCGCTGGAGAGCCGCGGCATCCTGCTTGTGCCATTGACAACCGCGATGCTGAAATCAAAATCAAGCTGACCTCATCCCGAGGAGCGCGCCTCCTCACCGTGAGGAGAGAACAACGCAAGAGGCATCGACGGAATGGCGCGCTACGAAGACCTGCCCTATCGGACTTGCGTCGGCATGATGCTGATCAACGCGGCGGGGCTGGTTTTCATCGGCCGCCGCGCCGGCGGCGGTATCGAACACGTCGATCAATCCCATGTCTGGCAGATGCCGCAGGGCGGCGTCGATCCCGGCGAAGATACTTGGGCGGCGGCGAAGCGCGAACTCTACGAGGAAACCAGCGTGCGCTCGGTCGAGAAGCTCGGCGAGGTGGCGGACTGGTTGATCTACGACATTCCCCGCACCGTTGCCGGACGGACCTGGAAGGGCCGCTACCGCGGCCAGCGGCAGAAATGGTACGCGGTGCGGTTCACCGGCAAGGATGACGAGATCAACGTCGAAAGCCCCGGCGGCGGCCACAAGGCCGAGTTTGTCAGCTGGCGCTGGGAGCCGATGAAAAACCTTCCCGATTTGATCGTCCCGTTCAAGCGCCCGGTCTATGAGCGCGTGGTGAGAGAGTTTTCCAAGCTCGCCGAAGGTTAGAGTCTCGCATTTGTTCCGGCCAATGCACGCCACTGCATTCCGGGCTCGCTCGCTTACTCGCGCTCCGGAATGACGAGATTTGAATGAGCGACGGCAAACCCTATCGCCCCAATGTCGGTGCCGCGCTGTTCAACGCGGCAGGACAGGTCCTGATCGGGCGGCGTTTCAGGGACGATGGACCGGAAATCATTCTTCCCGGACTGGAATGGCAGATGCCCCAGGGCGGCATCGACAGGGAAGAAAACCCGCGCGACGCCGTGATGCGCGAATTGTGGGAAGAGACCGGCGTCCGCAGCGCATCCTATCTCGACGAAACAGATTGGCTGACCTACGACTTTCCGCCTTACGACGGGTCGCCGTCGCATCGCCTCGCGAAATTCCGCGGCCAGCGTCAAAAATGGTTCGCGCTGCGTTTCACCGGACGGGATAACGAGGTCGATCCGGTGACGCCACGCAACGGCCAGGAACCGGAATTCGACCAATGGCGCTGGGAGCGGCTTGATCGCGTCGCCGATCTGGTGGTGCCGTTCCGGCGCGAGGTCTATCGCAAAGTGGCAGAGCGTTTTGCGCGGTTCGTGTAAGCAGCACAATGAGCAATGACCCTTTTGCAGCACTTTCAGCCGCGCAGCGCGACACCGCGAGTTCGGCGATTGCTGCGGTGCTGGGCTCCGCCGCTGTCGTCAAGGTCCGGCCTGTGACGGGCGGAGTTTCGGGGGCGGTCGTTTTGCTCGTTGAGACCAGCGGCCGTCGCTTTGTGTTGCGGATGGAAGGTCCCGCCAGCCCGCTACGCAATCCTCACCAGTATGTCTCCATGCGTATCGCAGCGCAGGCGGGTATCGCCCCGCGGATTCACTATCTGAACGCCGAAGACCGCGTCGTGATGATGGATTTCATCGAGGACAGGGCGCTCGAAACCTACCCCGGGGGCCGCCGGGGGCTGGCGCGGGCGATCGGCGAGATGCTCAAGAAGATGCAGGATTTACCGCTATTTCCATGCTTCATGGACTATCCGGACCTTGTGCACCGGCTATGGACGCACGTCTGCAAAACAGCTCTGTTTGCCGATGGCCTGCTGGATGCCGCTTCGCAAAGGCTGATCGACATACGCAAGGCCTATGCGCTCGATAAGAAACAATATCTGTCCAGCCACAATGATTTCCTTCCGCGAAACGTCTTGTTCGACGGCAAGCGGTTGTGGCTGATCGACTGGGAGAACGGCTACCGCAACGATCCACTCGTCGATCCGGCTATCGCGCTCGACAACTTTGCGCCATCGCCGGAATTGGAAGACGTGCTGCTGCACGCCTGGCTTGGCCAGCCCCCGGATCGTCTTCTGCGCGATCGATTGGCGCTGGTGCGCTCGCTTACGCGGCTTTTTTACGCCGGCGTCCTGTTCAGCGCGTCGGCATCCGCTGCAGGTGCAAAGCGCGATTCCGAGCTTTCGGCGCCAAGCTCCGCCGAATTCGAGCGGGCGATCCGCGCCGGGCGCCTGAAGGCCGGGACGACGGAAACGACCCATGTCCTCGGCAAGATGTTCCTCGCTTCATTTCTTTCCGGTGCGCCGCCTCCCGGATTGCCGCCGACGTATATGCGGTAGCGAGGCAGTCGGCGGTTCGCGACAGACCGACGCGGAGCCGCAGGACTTGCCGCCCTCGGCTTGACGATCCCCCGCAAACCTGCCCCTCTTCGGCGCAAACTGCGCGTAAAGAGAAAACACACGATGATCCGCCGCTTTCTCGATCGGCTCTACCTTTTCTCCGGCTATCTCGCCGGAATTTTCCTGATTGCGATTTTTGTGCTGATGATGCTGCTTTCGGCGGGCCGGCCGCTCGGCATCAATATTCCGGCGGGCGACGATTTCATCTCCTGGTGCATGGCGGCTACGGCTTTCCTGGGGCTCGCGCATACCTTCAGGCACGGCGAGATGATCCGCGTCGGTCTCTTGATCGACCGGCTCAGCGACGACGCCCGGCATTATGCGGAGATTGCGGCGCTCCTCGTCGGGACCGGCTTCATCGGCTTTTTTGCCTGGCATGCCGCGGTCATGACCTGGCAGTCGTGGAAATTCTCCGACATTTCGCAGGGCGTGATCGCGGTACCACTGTGGATTCCGCAGCTCGGCTACTCCGGCGGCCTTATGATTCTGTTTATCGCTTTCGTGGATGAGCTGATCCACGTGCTGCGCGGCTTTTCGCCGCGCTATGAGCTGCCGAAGCCGGAGACGGCCGAGGAAATCGTCGAGCGCGCCTTGCAGAGCGGGATCTGACATGGAGCTGCTCTCCATCGCCGCCATCCTATTGGGATTTCTCGGCCTGCTGCTTGGCGCCGGCGTTTGGATCGCCGTCGCCTTGATGGCGACGGGATGGGCCGGCATGCAATTCGCCGGCGGCGGCATTCCGGCGGGCAGCGTGCTTGCGACGACGGTGTGGGGCAACAGCGCGTCGTGGTCGCTCGCAGCGTTGCCGCTGTTCATCTGGATGGGCGAGATCCTGTTCCGCACGCGGTTGTCGGAGGAAATGTTTCGCGGATTTGCGCCCTGGCTGAACTGGCTGCCGGGCCGGCTGATGCACGTCAATGTGCTCGCCTGCGGCGTGTTCGGCTCGGTCTCCGGATCGTCGGCCGCGACCTGCGCCACGGTCGCCAAGATCGCGCTGCCCGAACTGAAGAAGCGCGGCTATGACGAAGGCGTAAGCCTCGGCTCTCTCGCCGGCGCCGGCACGCTCGGCATCCTGATCCCGCCGTCGATCACCATGGTGGTCTACGCCGTGCAGGCCAACGTCTCCATCATTCAGGTTTTCCTCGCCGGATTTCTGCCGGGCCTTTTGGTGATGGTGCTTTATTCCGGCTACATCGCGGCCTGGTCGCTGGCCAATCCGAAGCGCACCCCGCCGGCCGATCCGCCGATGAGTCTTCGCAAGAAGATCGCCGAATCGCTCAATCTCATCCCCTGCCTGCTGCTGATCGCTTTCGTGTTTCTGTCGCTGCTGATGGGCTGGGCAACGGCGACCGAATGCGCCGCCTGGGGCGTCTTGGGATCGCTGGCGATCGCATGGTGGCAGGGCGCGCTGACCTGGTCGGCCTTCTGGGCGAGCGTGATGGGCGCAACCCGGGTCAATTGCATGATCCTCTTGATCCTGGCGGGCGCCTCCTACATGGGCACGTCGATGGCCTATACCGGGATTCCCCTGGCGCTTGCGACCTGGGTGAACAGTCTGCAGCTCAGTTCCTATTCGCTGATCGCGGCGCTCACCGTGATGTACATCGTGCTCGGCACGGCGCTCGACGGCATTTCCATGATCGTGCTGACCACGGCCATCGTCATTCCGATGGTCAAGCAGGCCGGCTTCGATCTGGTCTGGTTCGGTATTTTCCTGGTGCTGGTGGTGGAGATGGCGGAAGTCTCGCCCCCGGTCGGCTTCAACCTGTTCGTGTTGCAGACCATGAGCGGCAAGGATTCCAACACGGTCGCCAAGGCAGCGCTGCCGTTCTTCTTTTTGCTGGTTGTCGCGGTGGCGATCATCACGGTATTTCCTGATATCGTGACGGTGCTGCCGCGGATGGCATTCCCCGGGTAGCTAGAAAGGTATTTTCATGTCGAGGCTTGTCAAAACGTTCGCAATCGCGGCTGGCGTCGCCGCGCTTGCCGTTCCCGCAATGGCGCAGACCAAGTGGAATCTTCCCGCGGCCTATCCGGCCGACAATCCGCATTCGGTGAACCTGATCGCGTTCGCCAAGGACGTTAGCGATGCCACCGGGGGCAGGCTGCAGATCACCGTGCATGCCGCAGCCTCGCTGTTCAAGGCGCCGGAAATCAAGCGCGCGGTTGCGACCGGACAGGCGCAGGCGGGCGAGGTCCTGATCTCGCTGCACGAGAACGAAGACCCGCTGTTCGGCATCGACGTCGTGCCATTCCTTGCAACCAGCTATCCGGCCAGCAAGAAGCTGTGGCTGGCGTCGAAACCTGCGATCGAAAAGAAGCTCGCATCGCAGGGGCTATTGCTGCTGTTCGCGGTGCCGTGGGGTCCGCAGGGCATCTATGCCAAGAAAGACCTCAACACCGTGGACGACATGAAAGGCCTGAAGTGGCGCGCCTATAATGTCGGCACCTCGCGCATCGCCGAACTGGTCGGCGCCCAGCCGATCACGATCCAGGCGGCGGAATTGCCACAGGCGCTGGCGACCGGCGTCGTCAACGCGTTCATGACCTCAGGCTCGACCGGCTACGACAGCAAGGCCTGGGAAAGCATGACGCACTTCTACGATACGCAGGCCTGGATTCCGAAGAACGTCACCTTCGTCAACAAGGCGGCCTTCGACGCGCTCGACAAACAGGCCCAGGATGCGATCCTGAAGGCGGCGGCGGTCGCCGAAGAGCGCGGCTGGAAGCTCGCGGAAGAAAAGGCGAAGTGGTATCTCGAACAGCTTGCAGCGAACAAGATGAAGGTGCTTCCTCCATCTCCGGCGCTGAAGGCGGGGCTGGAGAAAATCGGCGAGCAGCTGACCGCCGACTGGTCGAAGAAGGCCGGCGCGGAGGGGGAAGCGGTGATCGCGGCGTATAAGAAGTAAGACGGCTCGCATCACCTCTCCCCGCTGGGGAGAGGTGAAGGCTAGTGCATCGCCGTCGAAGTGAGTTGCTGCTGGACGCTCTTGAAATGATCGAGCCGCTCGATGGCGCGATCGAGTTCGAAGCCTTCCTTCTCGGCAAGCTTGGCTTCCATCTCGGAAATCTTGTCGGCGAACGCCGCCTTGTCGATTTCGTCCATCGACTTCGCGACATCGGCCAGCACCGTGAGGCCCTTCTCCGACACTTCGGCAAGACCGCCGAGCACGATAATCTTTTCATGCGTGCCGCCCACCGTCACGGTGAGAATTCCGGGCCGGATCGCCGCCACCACCGGGGCGTGGCCGGCGAGCACGCCGAAATCGCCCTCGACGCCGGGGATGTCAACCTGGTCGACTTCACCGGAGAAAGCGAGCTTTTCCGGCGAGACGAGATCGAAGTGGAAAGTGGCCATGTGTTCGGTCTCTGCTGTTGTCACCCGCGGGCTTGACCCGCGGGTCCATCATACAAAAAACTTTTCTCTCGATGGATTGCCGGGTCATCTGCTTGAAGACGCGCTTCGCTTTTGCCCGGCAATGACGGATAATTACGCCGCTTCCGCAGCCAGCTTCTTGCCCTTTTCGACCGCCTCTTCGATGGTGCCGACCATGTAGAAGGCCTGCTCCGGCAGGTGATCGTACTTGCCTTCGCACAATCCGCGGAAACCTTTGATGGTGTCGGCGAGATCGACGAATTTGCCCGGCGAGCCGGTAAACACTTCGGCGACGAAGAACGGCTGCGACAAAAAACGCTCGATCTTGCGCGCCCGGGCGACCGTGATCTTGTCCTCCTCGCTCAGTTCATCCATGCCGAGAATGGCGATGATGTCCTGCAGCGACTTGTATTTCTGCAGGATCTGCTGAACCGTGCGCGCGGTCTGGTAATGCTCGTCGCCGACGATCAGGGGCGACAACATCCGCGATGTCGAATCCAGCGGGTTGACTGCCGGATAGATGCCCTTTTCCGAGATCGCGCGGTCGAGGTTGGTCGTCGCATCGAGATGGGCAAACGTCGTCGCCGGCGCCGGATCGGTGTAATCGTCGGCCGGGACGTAGATCGCCTGGATCGACGTGATCGAACCCTTGTTGGTGGTGGTGATGCGCTCCTGCATCGCGCCCATGTCGGTGGCAAGCGTCGGCTGATAGCCCACCGCGGAGGGGATGCGGCCCAACAGCGCCGACACTTCGGAGCCGGCCTGGGTGAAGCGGAAGATGTTGTCGACGAAGAACAGCACGTCCTGGCCCTGATCGCGAAAATGCTCGGCGACGGTGAGGCCGGTCAGGCCGACGCGGGCGCGGGCGCCCGGCGGCTCATTCATCTGGCCATAGACCAGCGCGCATTTCGAACCTTCGCCGCCGCCCTTCTTGTTGACGCCGGATTCGATGAACTCGTGATAGAGATCGTTGCCCTCGCGGGTGCGCTCGCCGACGCCGGCGAACACCGAATAGCCGCCGTGGGCTTTCGCGACATTGTTGATCAATTCCTGAATCAGCACGGTCTTGCCGACGCCGGCGCCACCGAACAGGCCGATCTTGCCGCCTCTCGCATAGGGCGCCAGCAGATCGACCACCTTGATGCCGGTCACGAGAATTTCCGATTCGGTCGACTGGTCGGTATAGGCCGGCGCCGGCTGATGGATGGCGCGGTTGCCTTCCGATTTGATGGGACCGGCTTCATCGACCGGCTCGCCGATCACATTCATGATGCGGCCGAGGGTGCCGGCGCCGACTGGCACCGTGATCGGTCCACCGGTATCGGTGACCTCCTGTCCGCGGACCAGACCCTCGGCCGTATCCATCGCGATGGTGCGCACCGTGGATTCGCCGAGATGCTGTGCGACCTCGAGCACGAGGCGATTGCCGCTGTTCTGGGTTTCCAGCGCGTTCAGAATCGCCGGCAGATGTCCCTCGAACTGCACGTCGACGACGGCGCCGATGACCTGCGTGATGCGTCCGGTCTGGTTGGCAGGGGTAGCCATGAAACTCTCTCCTTATCGCTTCTTGTCAGTGCGAGGAGCAAAGCGACGAAGCAATCCAGTTCCGGAAATTTGCATTGGGATTGCTTCGCTTCGCTCGCAATGACGCATGGTAATTAGACGACCGTCACCTTGACCGGGATGTTGCCCTTGGTCGCCTTGGAATACGGGCACACCGTATGGGCTTCGTCCGCCGCCGCCTGCAGCTTGGCCTTGTCGGCGCCGGCGACCGAAACCTTCAATTCCGCGGCCAGGTTGAAGCCGCCCTCGGTATTCAGCGTGACTTCGCAGGTGACCTTGGCGGCCTGGGCATCGATGCCGTGCTTCTTCGCGACCAGCATCAAGGCCTGGCAGTAGCAGGACGACCAGCCCAGCGCGAACAGCTGTTCGGGATTATGGCCGTCGCCGGCGCCGCCGAGTTCCTTGGGAAAGCCCATCGCGAGCCCAAGCACGCCGCCTTCGAGGACCGCGCGTCCATTGCGTCCGCCTGATGTGGTAGCCTTGGTGACATATGCCATCGTTAGCCTCCTCAGATTGCCTCGGCGCCGGAGATGATTTCGATCAGCTCCTTGGTGATCATCGCCTGGCGGGTTCGGTTGTAGATCAGGGTCTGCTTGCGGATCATGTCGCCGGCGTTACGGGTGGCGTTATCCATCGCGCTCATCTGTGCGCCATAGAATGAGGCGTTGTTTTCCAAGAGCGCGCGAAAAATCTGCACCGCCAGATTCCGCGGCAACAGGCCGGTAAGAATCTCGTCCTCTTCGGGCTCGTATTCGTAGGATGTCGCGGGACCGGCATCGGCGGCGGGCGCTTCCACCACCAGCGGAATGATCTGCTGCGCGGTCGGGATTTGCGCGATCACCGACTTGAAGCGCGAATAGAACAGCGTGCAGACATCGAACTCGCCGGCCTCGAATCGCGCGATCACCTTTTTCGCAATGTCCTCGGCGTTGACGAATCCAAGCTGGCGCACAGAGCGCAGTTCGACGTGCTCGATAATTTGCTTTTCAAAAGTGCGGCGCAGCTGCTCATAGCCCTTACGGCCGACGCAGAAGAATTTTACTTCCTTGCCCTGGTTCATCAGCGACAGCGCGCGTTCGCGGGCGAGCCGCACGATCGACGAGTTGAAGGCGCCGCTCAAGCCCCGTTCGCCGGTGCAGACCAGCAGCAGGTGCACCTGGTCCCGGCCCGTGCCGGCCAGCAACACCGGCGCACCGGGAGACCCCGCCGCGGCGGTGGCGATATTCGAGATCACCGCGTCCATCTTCTCGGCATAGGGCCGCGCGGCTTCGGCGGCCTGCTGTGCGCGGCGCAGCTTCGAAGCCGCGACCATCTGCATCGCCTTGGTGATCTTCTGCGTCGCCTTGGTCGAGGCGATGCGGACGCGCATGTCTTTAAGTGAAGCCATCTCTTCAGTTCTTTAAGTTCGTCATGCCCGGGGTTGTCCCGGGCATCCACGTCTTGCTTTTTGCCCACGCCTCAAGACGTGGATGCATAGGAACTCGCTTCGCGAGCTCCGTTCTTCTATCTAGTTGCGCAAGTCGGGTGAACCCGACTTGCGATGACAGGCTCGGCCATGGACGGCATCTTATGCGGCGAACGACTTCGCGTAGCCCTCGACCACGGCCTTGAGCTTGCCGGCGGTTTCGTCGGAAAGATCGCGGCTGTCGCGGATGGCATTGAGGATATCGACGTTCTTGCCGCGCACCAACGACAGCAGGCCGTCCTCGAACGCCCGCACCTTCGCAACCGGAAGCGGATCGAGATAACCGTTGGTGCCGGCCCAGATCACCACGACCTGCTCTTCCATCTTCAGCGGCGAGAACTGCGGCTGCTTCAACAGTTCGGTGAGGCGCGAGCCGCGGTTGAGCAGGCGCTGCGTCGCGGCGTCGAGGTCGGAACCGAACTGCGCGAACGCCGCCATTTCACGGTACTGCGCGAGTTCGCCCTTGATCTTGCCGGCGACCTTTTTCATCGCCTTGGTCTGCGCCGAGGAACCGACGCGCGACACCGACAGGCCGACGTTCACCGCGGGCCGGATGCCCTGGAAGAACAGATCGCTTTCGAGGAAGATCTGGCCGTCGGTAATCGAGATAACGTTGGTCGGAATGTAGGCCGACACGTCGTTGGCCTGGGTTTCGATCATCGGCAGCGCGGTGAGCGAGCCGGAGCCTTCGGCGTCGTTCAATTTCGCGGCGCGCTCCAGGAGGCGGGAATGCAGATAGAACACGTCGCCGGGATAGGCTTCGCGGCCCGGCGGACGGCGCAGCAGCAGCGACATCTGGCGATAGGCCACCGCCTGCTTCGATAAGTCATCATAGATGATCACGGCGTGCATGCCGTTATCGCGAAAGTATTCGCCCATGGTGCAGCCGGTGAACGGCGCGATGTACTGCATCGGCGCCGGATCGGAAGCGGTGGCGGCGACGATGATGGAATATTCCAGCGCGCCCTGCTCTTCCAGCACCTTGACGAACTGCGCCACCGTCGAGCGCTTCTGGCCGATCGCGACATAGACGCAATACAGCTTGATCTTTTCGTCGGTCTGCGCGTTGAGCGGCCTTTGGTTCAGGATCGTGTCGAGCGCGATCGCGGTCTTGCCGGTCTGGCGGTCGCCGATGATCAATTCGCGCTGACCGCGGCCGATCGGGATCAGCGCGTCGATCGCTTTCAGGCCGGTCGCCATCGGCTCGTTCACCGACTTGCGCGGAATGATGCCGGGCGCCTTGACGTCGACGCGCATGCGCTTGTCCGACTGGATCGGGCCCTTGCCGTCGATCGGATTGCCGAGCGCATCCACCACGCGGCCAAGCAGCCCTTTGCCGACCGGCGTATCGACGATGGCGCGGGTGCGCTTGACGGTCTGGCCTTCCTTGATCTCGCTGTCGGCGCCGAAGATCACGATGCCGACATTGTCGGTTTCCAGATTGAGCGCCATGCCGCGGGTGCCGTTCTCGAACTCGACCATCTCGCCGGCCTGCACGTTGTCGAGGCCGTAGACGCGAGCGATGCCGTCGCCGACGGACAGCACCTGTCCGACTTCGGAAACCTCGGCCTCCTGGCCGAAATTCTTGATCTGGTCCTTCAGGATCGCGGAAATTTCCGCGGCGCGGATGTCCATCAGCCTGCCTCTTTCATCGCGTGCTTGATCGAATTGAGTTTGGTGCGAAGCGAACTATCCACCATGCGGCTGCCTAGCTTGACCACAAGCCCGCCGATGATGGACGGATCGACCTTCACGTTGAGTGCTACGTCCTTGCCCGTCACTGATTTCAGTGAGGTTTTCAGAGCGTCGAGATTCTTGTCGCTGAGCGCTTCGGCGACGGTGACGTCTGCCGAGGCTTCGCCCTTGAACTTCGCCACCAGCGCGCGGAACGCGCGGATCACGTCGGCCACCGCGAACAGCCGGCGATTGGCGGTGAGAACTTTCAGGAAATTCGCGGCGACGCCGGATATGGCCGCCTTGTCGAGAATCGCGGCCAGTGCCTTGGCCTGCGCATCCGCCGCAAAAACCGGGCTGCGCACCAGGCGTTTCAAGTCGGCGCTATCGGCCAGCATGGCGTCGAACTTGTCGAGATCGGCCTTGACGGCGTCTACGGATTTTTCATCGCGCGCCAGCTCGAACAAGGCCGTTGCGTAACGACCGGATACTCCCGAAACCGACGGATCTTCAGCTGCCACAAGCGCGCTCTTTAAGCTGTCAAACGCCAAGGGGAACACCATCGCCACAATGCGGCGCTTAGCGACCCAAGTCCTTGGAATTCAAGCGGGACTTCGATTTTCGACCAGTACGAGAAATACCGGCGCCGTTAAAATCGCGGCTTTGCTAACATAGCAAGAGCGCAGGTGCAACATGAGGCGGCCCATGGCGCTGCCTTGTCGCAACCGGGCAGATGGGTGCGAAACACGCAAACGCAGGCCGGAGTTCGCGAAGCGTAATCGCCCGATTTCCGGTGGCGCAAAATGGCGGGTTACGCTCGTCCAACCCGCCCCGCGGAATCGTTCCGTCTTCAATTGCATACGCTCCATGCATCCCGGGCCGGAACGTAGGAACGCCCTCCGCCTTCCTCTTGAGACGTTACTTCACGGAATGCTCAGCCACGCCCAGCGATGACTTGGTTGTACAGTATCTCTGAGTAACTCTGAGTATAAAAATGGTTAACGGTGGGTTAACTAGCAGCGCTCTTTCAATATCTCGATCGATCACAAGATATTTCATCGGCGGCTGGAACAAAAGTCTTGCCAAGCTTACGCCTCATTGACCGATCAACCGTTCGACACGCAAACGGGACGGGGGTTCCACTTGCCACATATGTGGCAATACTGTCTGAGGGACTTGGTACATGTTGAAACTCAAGAAGTCGGCACCGGGAAATCTAACCCGGTCGCGCACGGCGATTGCTCTGTTCGCCGGAACTCTGATGCTCGGTGGGGGTATCACCGAAGCCTCGGCCAAATCGAGGCACCATCATCATGGCCATCACCACGCCCATTCGTCCTGGCGCGACGCCAATGCCTCGGTCGGCGGCGGCTCCGGCCGCAGCTTCTCCGGCATGGCTTCCTATTACGGCAACGAATCCGGCAGCAAGACCGCCTCCGGCGCGCGCTTCAACCAGAACGCCATGACCGCGGCTCACCGCTCGCTGCCATTCGGCACCAAGCTCCGGGTCACCCATGGCGGCCGCAGCGTCGTCGTCACCATCAACGACCGCGGCCCCTTCATCCGAGGCCGCGTGCTCGACCTCTCCACCGGCGCTGCCCGCGCGGTGGGTCTCACCGGCGCCGGCGTCGGCCGGGTGACCGCCGAGGTGGTGTCGTAACCGCTTGCGCAATCAAGCTAAGTAAGGGTTGCGTCTAGTATGTCTGCGGGATCTTCCCGCAGACGCAAAAGCCTGCCGTCGCAATGACGGCAGGCTTTTTTATGCGTCGTCATCGCTAGGCGCGGAATCCGATTACCCCGCTGGCATTGCTCGTGTTGATCTGTCTCGCCCTTATTGTGGATCGACCATACTGGATCAGATATTTTGACGCCTTCGGGAGGCTCGCGTGGCCAAAGCCGGGAAAAAGAAATCGCCTCGTTCGCTAGCCGAACTGAGCACGCTTGACGATTTTCTGAAAGAAGAAGGCAAACTGGAGGAATTTCAGGCGATCGCGATCAAGGAAGTTTTAGCCTGGCAGGCCGCGGAAGCGGCGAAGTCCAAGAAAGCATCGCGCTAGCGCCTCGGCGGATCACAGAACCTTCGCGCGTCATTGCGACGAGCGTACCGATCGAATCAATCCAGCTCGAGGCTTGTTGCCTTCTGGATTGGTCCGCTTCGCCCTGACTTTTCTCACCGCGAAATACGCGCCAAGGAAGTTGGTAAGTGCAACAACGATGGCCACGGCAAGCAATACGTAGCTCTGGTTCAGGATCATGTTCACTTTCCCATCACTGCAACCGTCCAGGTCACCCCACACAACGTTCCAAAGGCTCCAGCGGCAATCCCACAACCATTAGCCAACGATGGCTCCTGAATGAAAAGCAATGTAGCCGCTATCGTCGTCAAGACTCCGGCCACAATCCCGAAGATTGCGGCAACCAAATTCCAGTTCATCTAGGCATTTCCGGGTTGTCCGGAAGATGGTCGTCGGGAAAAGCTCAAAATTCTAGCGAGCTATCCGAGCATATGTCCCAAATTACAACGAGCTGTACGCATTAATCATCGCGAACGGTTCAGCGCATGCCGCGTCGTGCCCAGCGCATGCACTACCGCTTCTTCTTCCTCAGCCGCACGCCCGGCGCGTCGCCATTGGTAAACTCCACGCCTGCTTCCTCCAGCACGCGCTGGATCGCCGCAAGATTATTGCGCGTCGGCACGCGGCGTTCCTTCTCGAAGTCAATGATGACGCCGGGCGTGACCATGGCACCTTCAGCGAGCGTGCGCTGATCCATATCGGCGAGGCCGCGCGCGGCGCGGCACTGGGCGGGCGTGATTGGCATGTGCGAACGTTCAATCGCTATCTTGTATTTTATTTGACATCTACTATATTATTAGATGATCGATTTGGTATTCGTATGGAGCAATACCATGCCGCGCAGGCGACGGGCACCGGTCAAGCGCCCGCATGCACGAAAAACTGCGCGCGGCGCCGGGTCGTTTCCGCTCATTCTCGGCATCGAAGAGCCGCTGACCGACGCCATCAACTACGTGCAGGCCCTGCATCTGATGGGCTACGGCCTTATCTCGCACGACGAGACGGGCGGCGACGCGATCGTGTCGCTGGCGCACGAAACCCGGCAGCGCCTCGAAGCGGTGAAAGAAATCTGGAACGAGATGCTGGAAGAGAAACGGCGATCTCGCAGCCCGAGGCGCAGACGAGCATCGTAGCTACGCTCCTTTCACTCGTCGCTTAAGGAGCACAACCTTGGCAATCCAACAAAATAACTGTCGGCATTGAGATATGCTGACAGAGGATAAGAGGTGATTCTATGGCCCGGATTGATGAAGTGAGAGCGGCGGCTGATGAATATGGACTGCGCTCTATTGAAAACATGAGACTGAGCGAGCAGCTCGGTCGTGAGATTATGGCGGCGTTTGATAAATATCTGACGCCCGACGGTGGAATAGTGATTGGCGTTCCGCCAAGAGGCGAGTGGCGGCACGATGGTGGAGACTACGCCGATGCCGCTTTTTCTTATTATCACGAACCCTTTCTCAGGGTGCGAGACACAGAGTTCGGTATGTGTGTGACGGTCTCCGATAACCTTTGGGTCCGACTAATCGTTAAGTTGCAGAAGGAAGGGGATCGTATCGGTGTGTTTGTCGGCGAGGGTGATCCGATTTGGATACCGACCGCATACAGCTCAAATGACCTTAAGAGAATTTGCGAAGCACTATTCGTGTCCCTTATCGGACTATACCAAGGGGAAGTGAATGTGTTTGTCCATGGAGATGAGCGAATGCTTACGATTGGTTTTGGGACGCGGCCTCCATCCGGCAGCGTCTGAGGGTGCGCGACGAAGTGGGCGACAACCTTGTTATGCTCCACGAGCATGAGGAGAAGTTACGGGTCGATAGTTTGTCGTTGATAGCGACACGCACCGACCGACCTGACCGACCATCTAAATTTGTTGCGGGAAGCGATGAACGTCATCTATGCGTTCACCCACGACCACGTTCACGGCAGTGATGACGAATTGACGATACAATTTCTCGGCATCCGTCTATTCAATGGGGCGGCGGTTTCATTGAAGCTAGCTCTCTCGGGCTATTATCAGAAAGCCTTCGTACATGTCCGCGATATCCTGGAGACGTACTTTTTGGTGGATTATCTGCGAACGTATCCTGACAAGATTGCGGTGTGGAAGACCGCAACGAAACAACAACGATTGAAGGATTTTAGCCCGAAGAGGATTCGCGATGAACTTGATAAGCGTAGCGGCCACGTCGAAGGCGCACGAAAGTTCGCGTACGATTTGATTTCCGAGAATGCGTCGCACGCGACTTATAGGGGCTTCCATTTAACGACCCAGCACGGTCTCGGGCAGATCGGACCATTCTTGGATGAGACAAAACTGCAAGCGTGGCTGGAAGAGATGGCCAAGCGGTTCGGGCATGCAGCGCTCATTCTTCTGGCTGACTTTGAGGGTTTCGACCCACAGCTTGACCAGATACGCGAGCATTTTTTTCAGGCAATCAACGATTGGGGCAAAAAATATTACGGTCCTTCGTTTCCGGCTACTCCCAAGTAACTCCAGGCTTGCTCGATCACACCGCGGAATGACGCCGCTACAAAAAACTCTGCGGATCGACATCCACCTCCAGCTTAAGATTGCCTTTCGTCTTCGGCCCCGCCGCCAGCCATTCGCGCAAATAGTCCGACAAATCGACTCCGCGCGCGGACTTTACCAATAACCGGAACCGGTAGCGGCCCTTGATCACCGCCAGCGGCGCCTCTGCCGGGCCCAGCACCTGGATGCGCGGATCGATCGGCGCGACCGCGGCGAGCCTTCGCGCAAAACTTTCCGCGGTCGGCCGATCGCCGGCGGAGATGATCAGACTCGCCAGCCTTCCGAACGGCGGATATCCGCTGCGTTCGCGTTGCTCGATCTCGCTTGCATAAAACGCCTCGCGGTCGCAGGCGACCAGCGCCTTCATCACCGGATGTTCGGGCTGATGGGTCTGCAGAAAACCGATGCCGCGGCCCTGCTCGCGGCCGGCGCGGCCGATCACCTGGTTGAGCAGCTGAAAGGTGCGCTCGGCGGCGCGCGGATCGCCGTTACTTAAACCCAGATCCGCATCGACCACGCCCACCAGGTTGAGCCTTGGAAAATTGTGGCCCTTGGCCACCAGCTGGGTGCCGATGATGATGTCGACGCGGCCCGCCGCGATCTCGTTGAGCTCGCTGCGCATGGTCTCGATCGAGGTGACGAGGTCGCTCGACAGCACCATCGTGCGCGCGTCGGGGAACAGCGCCGCCGCTTCTTCCTGCAGGCGCTCGACGCCGGGGCCGACCGCCACCAGCGACTCCTCCGCCGCGCAGTGCGGACAGACGTTCGGGCGCGGCATCGAAAAGCCGCAGTGATGGCAGACCAGGCGCTGGCGAAAGCGGTGGTCCACCAGCCAGGCATCGCAAATGGTGCAGGCGAAGCGATGGCCGCAGGTCCGGCACAATGTCAGCGGCGCGTAGCCGCGGCGATTGAGGAACAATAGCGCCTGCTCGCGCCGCTCCACCGCGGTCCGGATCTCCTCGGCCAGCCGCGGCGCAATAAAACGGCCTCGCGGCGGCGGCTCGCGGCGCAGGTCGATCGCCTCGATATGCGGCATGTGCTGGCCGCCGAAGCGGTGCGGCAGCACCACGCGCTGGTAGCGGCCTTTTCGCGCATTGACCTCGGTCTCGACCGACGGCGTTGCGGAAGCCAGCAGAACCGGAATCTTGGCGATGTTGCCGCGCTTAACCGCCATGTCGCGGGCGTGATAATGCGCGCCGTCATCCTGCTTGTAGGCCTGGTCGTGCTCCTCATCGACCACGATCAATCCAAGATTAGCGTAGGGCAGAAACAGTGCCGAACGCGCGCCCACCACGACCTGCGCATCGCCGCCTGCGATCGCCGCCCAGTTGCGCGCGCGGGTGCGCGGCGTCAATTCGGAGTGCCACTCGATCGGCCGCACCCCGAAACGCCGGGCAAAGCGATCCAGGAATTGTCCGGTCAGCGCGATCTCCGGCATCAGGATCAACGACTGTTTTCCGCGACGGATGATCTCGGCCACCGCCTCGAAATAGACCTCGGTCTTGCCGGAGCCGGTGACGCCGTCGAGCAGGGCGACGTGAAAACTGCCGTTCGCCGCCAGCGCCCGCATCGCGTCCACCGCGCTGCGCTGAGCCCGGGAAAAATCCGGCATCGCGAACGACGGATCGGGTGCGGGCGGCGGCGGCGCCGGCGGCAGCGGCTCGGTCGCCAGCGTGCCCTCGTCGACCAGGCCATCGATCACGCCGGCGCTGACGCCGGCTTCTCTCGCGGCTTCGGATTTGCCGTGCAGCAGTCCGTCCGATAATACCTCGATCAATCGCCGGCGCGCCGGGGTCATCCGCTGCGGCGCTTTGCCGATCAGCCGCACGCCTATCCGCACCCGCTCGGGGCCGAGATGCTCGCCCATCCGTAACGTCATGCGCAGCACCATGCCGCGCGCCGACAGCGTGTAGTTGGCGACCCAGTCGACCAGCTTGCGAAGTTCCTCGCGCAGCGGCGGCACGTCGAGTTTTTCGCTGACGTCCTTGAGGCGATTGTGCAGGCGCGGATCTGGATTGCCGTTTTCCGCCCACACCACGGCGATCACCTCGCGCGGCCCCAGCGGCACGCACACCACGTCGCCCGGTTGAAGCTCCATGCCGCGCGGCACGCGGTACGAATAGGCCTGATTGAGGGCGACCGGCACCAGCACATCGACCACGCGCGCGGCCGATGATGCAGGTGACGGTGAGAGATGGGCGGGCTTATCCATCGAAGAATCAGGTTCGAAGCGGGGGGGTGTCCTAACTTAAGGACGCCGGCCGGTCGAGACCAGCGACACCAGCGTGTGAAGGAGGCTTAGTTCAAGCAGTTCACCAATGGGTAACGACCCGGATGTGATAGTATCGGCCGGACCTCACCTGCTCCGAGAAGCAATGGCCAAGCCTGCTGCAACGGCCCCGCACATCGATCTCGCCGGCGCCGCCGACGATCTGGCGCTTGAGATGACGCGATGGCTGTCGCATCTGCGCGCCGAACGGCGGCTATCGCCGAAGACGCTGGAGGCCTATGCCCGCGACGTCCGCCAGTGCCTGACCTTCCTTGGCGAGCATTGGGACGCGCCGGTGACGCTGCCGCGTTTTGCCGCGCTTGAGGCGAGCGATGTCAGGGCCTTCATGGCGTCGCGGCGCGCGGCCGACATCGGCGGGCGATCCTTGATGCGGGCGCTGGCGGGATTGCGCTCGTTCGGGCGCTTCCTCGAACAGGAGGGCAAAGGCAAGGTCGGCGCGCTGTCGGCGATCCGGGCGCCAAAAGCGGGAAAAAGCCTGCCCAAGCCGATTCAGATGGCTGCGGCCAAACGTTTTGCCGACGCCGGCGAGCGGGCCGGCGAAAATGGCGAGCCGTGGGTCTGGGCGCGCGACGCCGCCGTGATGGCGCTGCTGTACGGCTCCGGCCTGCGCATCTCCGAAGCGCTCGGGTTGAGGCGGCGCGACGTGCCCGAGCCTGGCGCCGGCGACGTGCTGATCGTGACGGGCAAGGGCAACAAGATGCGCATGGTGCCGGTGCTTCAAAATGTGCTGGCCTTGATCCAGGCCTATGTCGCGGCCTGCCCGCATCCGCTGCCCGCCGAAGGACCGGTCTTCGTCGGCGCGCGCGGCGGCCCCTTGAGCCCGCGCATCATCCAGCTCACCATGGAAAGGCTGCGCGGCGCGCTCGGCCTGCCCGACAGCGCCACACCGCATGCGCTGCGGCACTCCTTTGCGACGCACCTTTTGAGCCGCGGCGGCGACCTGCGCGCGATCCAGGAACTACTCGGCCACGCCTCGCTCTCGACCACGCAAGTGTACACCGGCATCGACAGCGAGCGGCTGTTCGAGGTTTATAAGACGGCGCATCCTCGGGCGTAGTCATCCGTCATTGCGAGCGAAGCGAAGCAATCCGGAGCCCCGGGGCTCGAACTGGATTGCTTCGTCGCAAGGGCTCCTCGCAATGACGGAGATGGCCACATTCCCCTTGCGCGAGCCAAGTCTATCGGCCAATGCTCGCGCATATCGCCGGGAGGGAATCATGGGCGCACATGAAAGCATGGAGCACGCCGAGCATGCCGAGCATGCTTCCGGCTCCAACAGGAAGATCGCATTGCTGATCGCGGTGATCGCGCTGTTTCTCGCGTTCTCGGAGACGCTCGGCAAGGGCGCGCAGACCGAGGCGCTCGGCAAGAATGTGGAAGCCTCGAACCTGTGGGCGTTTTTCCAGGCCAAGAGTATCCGCCGCACCGTGGTTCAGGCTACCTCCGATCAGGCCCGATTAAGCCTCGGCGTGATGGGCGATGACGCCGCCAAGGCCGCGCTGCAAAAGCAGATCGAGGAATGGGGCAAGACCGCGGCGCGCTATCGCTCGGAGCCGGAGACCGGCGAAGGCTCGGAGGAACTGGCCAAACGCGCCAAACACGCCGAGCACGAGCGCGACCTCGCGCTGGCGAAATATCATCACTACGAGTTGTCGTCCGCCGCGTTCCAAATCGGCATCGTCCTGGCGTCGGCCACCATTATCACCGGCATGGTGGTGCTGGCCTGGATCTCCGGTGTGCTGGCGATCGTCGGCGTCGCCTTTATGGCGATCGGCCTGTTCGCGCCGCATGCGGTGCATTTGATGTAGCCGTGCCGCGGACGCAGCGCAGCGCGCCGTTTTTCACGGCGTGGTGCGCGGGGCCGTAACGAACGTCGGCGTTTGGTACGGGTCCCGACTCTGCGGGGCGGCATGAAGAATGCCGCACCGCGTCCGGGACACGAACCCTACATGTTCTTGCAAAGCTCCAGTACCGCCTCGGCAAAGGCTTGCGGCGCTTCCTGCGGCGGGTTGTGACCGACGGCGGGCAGCACGCGGCGCTGATACGGGCCGCTAAAATTCTTGCCATGCGCTTCCGAGCTGCGGTGCGGTATCACGCCATCATCGGCGCCGTGGAGTACGATGGTCGGAACGCCGATCTTCGGCTGCGCGGCCAATCGCGCTTCGACTCCCGCATAGCCGGGATCGCCGGGAACGGTACCGAAGCGATGCCGATAGGAATGGATCACGACGTCGACAAAGTCATCATTGTCGAACGACGCAGCCGTCCGCTCGAACGTCGGATCGTCGAACGTCCAGCTCGGCGACCACATCTTCCACAGCAGCCGGGCAATCGCGCGGCGCTTCTGGCTCAGGCCGTTGCGGCCGCGCTCGGTGTGAAAATAATACTGATACCAGAGCCGCGCCTCCACCTCGGGATCGGCAGGCTTGTAGGCATTAGGAATGTCCTGGATATTGTACCCGGCGCAGCTGACCAGCCCCGCGACGCGCTCCGGCCACAACGCCGACACCACGCAAGCCGCGCGGCCGCCCCAGTCATATCCCGCCAGCACCGCCTTCTCGATATCAAGCGCGTCGAGCAGTTCCAACAGATCGTGTCCCAACGCGGCCTGCTCGCCGGAACGCAAGGTATCCGCCGACAAGAAATGCGTGCCACCGTAACCGCGCAGATACGGAACGATGGTAGGGAAGCCCGCGGCGTTGACGATGGTTACGACCTCGTCGAAGCCGCGCGGATCGTAGGGAAAGCCATGCAGCAGCAAGACCGGCGGCGCGCCGTCCGGACCGCTGTGCCGATAGGCGACATCAAGCACCGAGGTCTTGATGCGAGACGTTTGTGCCAAGATACGCTCTACCGTGCTGCCTGAACGCGCTTGCGGAATCGCTGAATCGTGCGCAGCAGGCGCGACGACCAGCCGCCGGCGCCGATGGCTTGCTTGATCCGCAATCTGATCGGATCGACAATCGCATGGGCTTTTGCCCGCATCGCGATCACCCAGCCGTACAATTTCTGGAACCACGCCATCTGCAACAGTTTCGGCCGCGTCACATCGAAGATGAAAGCTGCAACCCCGAGGCCGAGGAATTTTGCGAGCACGAAAACGACAACGGCGCTCGCCCAATAATTGTTAGCGAGCAGCCACAGCCCGACCAGTTTTAGAGGAAACAGCAGGATCACCGGCAGGATGAAGACGATCAGTGTCACCGCCGGCGACAGCGTGTCGATACGCTCGGCAAGCCATGCCTTGAAGGCGCGCAGCGGAATCCATGCCACCACCCGCGCGACAATGGGCTCGAGATGATCCCACAGCCACGCCTCGATCAAAAAGATCAGCGCGAGCAGAACCCATAGCGGCTGGAGAATGCGGCGCAGCATGAATGCCTGTCCACGATCCGGCTTGACCGGACCATGATCACATATGGATGGCGCGTTTGCCAACCGCAAGCGCGGCTTCCTTGACCGCTTCCGAACGCGTCGGGTGGGCGTGGCAGGTGCGTGCGAGATCCTCGGCGGAGCCGCCGAATTCCATCAATACGGCGGCTTCGTGGATCATTTCGCCGGCTTCCGCGCCGATGATGTGGCATCCGAGCACGCGATCGGTCTTCGCATCTGCGAGAATTTTTACAAACCCCTCGGTGGTCTGGTTGACCTTGGTCCGCGCATTCGCGGTAAAGGGGAATTTGCCGACATTGTAGGCGACCCCTGCCGCCTTCAGTTCCTCCTCGGTCTTGCCGACGGCGGCGACTTCCGGCGAGGTATAGACCACGCCGGGAATGACGTCGTAATTGGTGTGTCCTGCCTGGCCCGCAAGGATTTCCGCGACCGCGATGCCTTCATCCTCGGCCTTGTGCGCCAGCATGGGGCCTGCGATCGCGTCGCCGATCGCATAGATGCCCTTCACATTGGTGGCGAAATGTCCGTCGGTCTGCACCCGGCCGCGGGCCTCGAGTTCGACGCCGGCCTCCTTCAGCCCGAGCCCTTCGGTGTAGGGTACCCGTCCGATGCAGACCATCACCACATCGGCGTCGATGGTGTCGGCGGCGCCGCCGCTAGCGGGCTCGACCTGCGACTTCAACATCTTTCCGGAAGCATCGATCGCGGTGACCTTGGCGCCGAGCTTGAACACCATGCCCTGCTTTTCCAGGATACGCTGGAACGACTTTGCGATTTCGCCGTCCATGCCGGGAAGAATGCGGTCGAGGAATTCCACCACCACGACTTCCGATCCGAGCCGCCGCCACACCGAGCCAAGTTCGAGCCCGATGACGCCGGCGCCGATTACCAGCAGCTTTTCCGGGACCTTGTCGAGCGCGAGCGCGCCGGTCGACGAGATGATGCGTTTCTCGTCGATCTCAATGCCTTTCAGTTTCGCCACATCGGAGCCGGTGGCGATGACGATGTTTTTGGTTTCCAGCGTCTCGATCTTGCCGTCGGTTGCCTTCACCTCGACCTTGCCCGCGCCTGCGATCCGCCCGGTGCCCTGATACGCATCGATCTTGTTCTTCTTGAACAGGAAGGCGACGCCCTTGGTGTTGCCCTCGACGCCGTCGGTCTTGAACTTCATCATGGCGGGCAGATCGAGTTTCGGTTTGCCGACCACGACGCCCATCTTCGGCAGCGCGTGAGCGGCTTCCTCGAAACGCTCCGAGGCCTGCAGAAGCGCCTTGGACGGAATGCAGCCGATGTTCAGGCAGGTGCCGCCGAAGGTCGGCCACTTCTCCACCACGGCCACCTTAAGCCCAAGTTGCGCGGCGCGGATCGCGCAGACATAGCCGCCGGGGCCGGTGCCGATAACGATGAGATCGTAGGCCATAAAAGACTTTCTAATCAGCTTGCGAGATGAAGAAGACCGGCCTGCCGCTCGGCACGTGCACGCAAGGAATCAGATCCAAAATCGATCTCCTCTCCCTGGTCATCGAGCCAGAAAATCTTATGGCCATAGTCCTCCAGCCTGAGAGCGTCGAAACGGGAAGGATCGGCGCGAAGGAATCCGAACATTTCCCCTCTTGCGAGCAAGGACCGCAGGTCTACGATCCCGGCGTATCCGTCCTTCCAGACGATTTTGACGACGCCGAATATGACTGGCTCTGCGCTTTGCATCGCGATGATGTCACTCATGTATTTTCCCCGGCATGCGCATTTCTTCCACCGCTGATCATGCATTCATCAATTCGGTTCTGTGTACCATTACCCATGTTAGCACACGACTAACCTTCGCGGGAGGCAGAGACCCGCACAGTATCTTCCCGTCCTGATATCGATTTGGGCTACAAACTCCGCAGATCGCGCATGAAAATGCGGCGGCGGATGTTCGTCCGGGTAAAATTCGACCTTTACTCCATCTACGACAGCAACCACCGGCATGATCCGGCTCCCTCAGGCGCAGGTCCTACCGCCCGCCCGACACATCGAGGATGGCGCTCGTGACATAGGAGGCGTCGTCCGACATCAGCCAGACGATGGCGTTGGCGATTTCTTCCGCCGTGCCGACGCGCTTCATCGGCACATTGGGAGCCAGCCGATGCGCGCGGTCGGGATCGCCGCCGCTGCCGTGGATTTCTGTGTCGATCAGGCCGGGCCGGATCGCCGCGACGCGGATGCCCTCACCCGCGACCTCATAGCCAAGCCCGATGGTGAAGGAATCGATCGCGCCTTTGGAGGCGGCGTAATCGACATAGGTGTTTGGCGCGCCGAGCCTCGCCGCGACCGATGACAGGTTGACGATGACGCCGCCCTCGCCCCCGTGCCGCGTCGACATCCGCTTTACCGCCTCGCGCGCGCACAAGATGCTGCCGGTGACGTTGACGGCCATCATGCGCTGGATGCGCTCGGCGGACATCTCTTCCACCCGCTGCGTCATGCCGACGATGCCTGCATTATTGACCAGGGCACCCAGCGTTCCGAATTCGTCGGCCGCCTTGAACAACGCCAGAATGTCGGCCTCACTGGCAACATCGCATTTCACCGCGATCGCCTTGCCGTTCTTGGCTTCGATGGTGGACACCACCTCGCGCGCAGCGGCTTCATTGCTGGCATAGCCGACGCAGACCTTGAAACCGCGTGACGCCGCAGCGATCGCGGTGGCCCGGCCGATGCCGCGGCTTCCGCCAGTCACGATTGCAACGCGATCGGTCATCACAAATCGAGCACCAGCCGCGCCGGATCCTCCAGGCTCTCCTTCACCCGGACCAGAAACGTCACCGCTTCCTTGCCGTCGATGACGCGGTGGTCATAGGACAGCGCCAGATACATCATCGGCCGGATTTCGACCTTGCCGGCGACCGCCATCGGCCGTTCCTGGATCTTGTGCATGCCGAGGATCGCGGACTGCGGCGCGTTGAGAATCGGCGTCGACATCAGCGAGCCGTAGATGCCGCCATTGGTGATGGTGAAGGTGCCGCCCTGCATCTCGTCGATCTTGAGCTGGCCGTCGCGCGCGCGCCTGCCGAAATCGGCGATGCTCTTTTCGATCTCGGCGATCGACTTGCGGTCGCAGTCGCGCACCACCGGCACCACCAGGCCCTTGTCGGTGCCGACGGCAACTCCGATGTGATAATAATTCTTGTAGATCAAATCGGTGCCGTCGATCTCGGCGTTGACGGCCGGGATGTCCTTCAGGGCCTGCACGCAGGCCTTGGTAAAGAACCCCATGAATCCCAATTTGCTGCCATGCTTCTTCTCGAACACGTCCTTGTATTGCGTGCGCATCGCCATGATGTGGCTCATGTCGACCTCGTTGAAGGTCGTCAGCATCGCGGCGGTGTTCTGCACTTCCTTCAGCCGCCGCGCGATGGTCTGGCGCAGCCGCGTCATCTTCACGCGCTCCTCGCGCGAGGCATCGTCGGCCGGCGACGGCGCGCGCACCTGCACGGCGGCGGCGGGCTGATTGACCGGGGTCGGCGCCGAGGCGGCCTTCTCGATGGCGGCAAGCATGTCGCCCTTGGTGACGCGGCCGTCCTTGCCGGAGCCCGGGACGGTTGCGGCATCGATGCCGCTTTCGGCGGAAATTTTTCGTACCGATGGCGCCAGCGGCGCATCGGCGGGCGGGGCCTTCGGAGCAGCCGCCGCAACGGCCGGTGCTGCGGCGGGCGCAGCCGGCGCGGCGGGCTTCGCAGGCGCGTCCGCCGCCTTGGCAGGAGCAGCGGCGGGCGTGGCGGCGGCGGCACCATCGTTGATCTGCCCAAGCAACGCCCCGACCGCGACGGTCTCGCCATCCTTGGCGACGATCTCGCCCAGCGTGCCGGCGGACGGCGCGGGGACTTCGATGGTGACCTTGTCGGTCTCGAGCTCGACCAGCGGCTCGTCGACCGCGACCGCATCACCGGCCTTCTTGAACCAGCGGCCGATGGTGGCCTCGGTAACGGACTCGCCGAGGGTGGGAACGCGGATCTCGGTCATGGTTTCGTTTCCTCGAATTCTCTGTCGTCATCGTCCGCGAAAGCGGACGACCCAGTAATCGGCGACGGTCGCGATTTTGGTTCGAACGGCGCCGGCTACTGGGAGCCCCGCTTTCGCGGGGAATGACAGTTGTGAATACGTCTAGTTCAGCGCCTCATCCAAAAACGCCTTGAGCTGCGCCAGATGCTTCGACATCAGTCCGGTGGCGGTGGCCGCCGCCGCCGCGCGTCCGGCGTAGCGCGGCCGCTTGTTCGGCGCATTGATCTGGTTCAGCACCCATTCCAGATAGGGCTCCATGAAATGCCACGCGCCCATGTTGCGCGGTTCTTCCTGGCACCACACCAGTTCGGCGCTCTTGAACCGGCCGAGCTCCTGCACCAGCGCCTTCAGCGGCACCGGGTAAAGCTGCTCCACGCGCATGATGTAGACATCGTCGATGCCGCGCTTCTCGCGCTCCTCATAGATGTCGTAATAGACCTTGCCCGAGCACAGCACGACGCGCCTGATCTTGTCGTCGGCGACCAGTTTTACTTTCTCGTCGGGCAGCATCTGCGCATCGTCGTAGAGCAGCCGGTGGAAGGTGGTGTCGGCGCCCATCTCGTCAAGCCGCGACACCGCGCGCTTGTGGCGCAGCAGCGATTTCGGCGTCATCATGATCAGAGGTTTGCGGATCTCGCGTTTGAGCTGACGCCGCAGGACGTGGAATAGGTTGGCCGGCGTGGTTGCATAGACCACCTGCATGTTGTCTTCCGCGCACATCTGCAGGAAGCGTTCCAGCCTTGCCGACGAATGCTCCGGTCCCTGCCCCTCATAGCCGTGCGGCAGCATGCAGACGAGGCCCGACATGCGCAGCCATTTGCGTTCGCCGGACGAGATGAACTGGTCGAACAGCACCTGCGCGCCATTGGCGAAATCGCCGAACTGCGCCTCCCAGATCGCGAGTGCCGTGGGCTCGGCCAGCGAGTAGCCGTACTCGAAGCCGAGCACCGCTTCTTCCGACAGCAGCGAGTTGATGACTTCGTAACGGCCCTGCTCCGGCTTCAGATGCTTGAACGGCGTGTAGCGGGTCTCGTCCTCCTGGTCGATCAGCACCGAATGCCGCTGCGAAAACGTGCCGCGCTCGGAGTCCTGGCCGGACAGCCGGACGTGATGGCCCTCTTCCAACAGCGTGCAGAACGCCAGCGCCTCGCCGGTGGCCCAGTCGATGCCGACCCCGTTCTCGATCGACTTGGCGCGGTTTTCCAGAAAGCGCTGCACCGTGCGGTGGACGTGGAATCCGTCCGGCACTTTCGTGATCTTGCGGCCGATGTCCTTGAGCTTGGCGATGTCGACGCCGGTGACGCCGCGGCGCGGGTCTTCCTCCTGATCGGCCAGCTTCATGCCGGCCCATTTGCCGTCGAGCCAGTCGGCCTTGTTGGGCTTGTAGCCGGAGCCGGCATCGAGTTCGGCATCGAGCCGGGCGCGCCAGTCCGCCTTGGCCTTTTCCACTTCGCCTTCGCTGATCACGCCCTCCGAGATCAGCCGCCTGGCGTAGATCTCCAGCGTCGAGGGATGGGTGGCGATCTTCTTGTACATCACCGGCTGGGTGAACGCCGGCTCGTCGCCCTCGTTGTGGCCATGCCTGCGATAGCAGAACATGTCGATCACCACCGGCTTGTGGAATTTCTGCCGGAATTCGATCGCGACCTTGGCGGCGAATACCACCGCTTCCGGATCGTCGCCGTTTACGTGGAAGATCGGCGCGTCGATCATCTTGGCGACGTCGGAGGGATAGGGCGAGGAGCGCGAATAGCGTGGATAGGTGGTGAAGCCGATCTGGTTGTTGACAATGAAGTGCAGGGAGCCGCCGGTGCGGTAGCCCTTCAGGTCCGACAGGCTGAAACATTCGGCCACCACGCCCTGGCCCGCGAACGCCGCGTCGCCGTGCATCAGCAGCGGCAGCACCGAAATGCGCTGATCCGGCGGATCGCCATGCTGGTCCTGCTTGGCCCGCACCTTGCCCAGCACCACCGGATCGACGATCTCCAGATGCGAGGGATTTGCCGTCAGCGACAGGTGCACCTTGTTGTTGTCGAACTCGCGGTCCGATGAAGCACCGAGGTGATATTTGACGTCGCCCGAGCCTTCCACCGCGTCCGGATTGACCGAACCGCCTTTGAATTCGTGAAACAGCGCGCGGTGAGGTTTCGCCATCACCTGCGTCAGCACGTTGAGGCGCCCGCGATGCGGCATGCCAAGCACGATTTCCTTCACGCCGAGATTGCCGCCGCGCTTGATGATCTGTTCCAGTGCGGGAATCAGCGACTCGCCGCCGTCGAGTCCGAAGCGCTTGGTGCCGGTGAATTTCAGGTCGCAGAATTTTTCAAAGCCTTCGGCCTCGATCAGCTTCATCAGAATGGCGCGCCGGCCCTCCGGAGTGAAACTGATCTCCTTGTCCGGGCCCTCGATGCGCTCCTGAATCCAGGCCTTCTGCGCGCCGTTCGAAATGTGCATGAACTCGACGCCGAGGGTCTGGCAATAGGTGCGCTCGCAGATCGCGACGATCTCGCGCAGGGTCGCGTAATCGAGGCCCAGCACGTGATCGAGGAAAATCTTGCGGTCGAGATCGGCGTCGACAAAACCGTAAGAGCGTGGATCGAGCTCCTCGTGGTCGCGCGCCGGCTCAAGGCCAAGCGGATCGAGTTTGGCATGGAAGTGGCCGCGCATGCGGTAGGCGCGGATCAGCATCAAGGCGCGAACCGAATCGCGGGTCGCCTGATGCACGTCGGCCGAGCCTGAGTCGGCGCCCCTCGCCTGCGCCTTGGCGGCGATCTTGCCGCCGACCACCTTCTCGACTTCGGCCCAGTTGCCGTCGAGCGCGGAGGTGAGGTCGTCGCGCGGGCTGAGCGGCCAGTTCGACCGTTCCCAGGACGGCCCGTCGGCGTTTTTCAGGATATCCCCGGGCGGGTCCTTCAGGCTCTTGAAGAACTCCTGCCATTCGCTGTCGACCGAGGCGGGTTCTTTCTCGTAGCGGGCGTAGAGTTCGTCGATGTAGCTGGCGTTGGCGCCCTGCAGGAAGGAGGAAAGGGCAAAAGCGGCATTCGCGTCTTGGCGAGACATGATTGCGTCCTGGTGATTGGCGGGTGCCTGCGAAAACCGGTCGAAAACACCGATCGGGGCACCGGATTGGCCCGCTAGGGAGCTAATACCCTATTTGGGAGGAATGTTCGCGCCCAAAAGAACCAAGGGTTGAATTATGATTTCAATTTTTCGACAAGCGTCTTTCCCAGCCGCGCCGGCGACGGCGATACCGTAATTCCGGCGGATTCCATCGCCGCGGTCTTGGATGCGGCGTCGCCCTTGCCGCCGGAGATGATGGCGCCTGCGTGGCCCATGCGGCGGCCGGGAGGCGCGGTCACCCCCGCAATAAAACCGACCATCGGTTTCTTGCGGCCGCGCTTGGCCTCGTCTTTCAGAAACTGGGCAGCGTCCTCCTCGGCCGATCCGCCGATCTCGCCGATCATGACAATCGAGGTCGTCTTGGGATCGGCCAAGAACATCTCCAGCACGTCGATGAATTCGGTGCCCTTGACCGGATCGCCGCCGATCCCGACCGCGGTGGTCTGGCCGAGCCCTTCCTGGGTAGTCTGGAACACCGCCTCATAGGTCAGCGTGCCCGAGCGCGACACGATGCCGACATTGCCGGCCTTGAAAATGTTCGCCGGCATGATGCCGATCTTGCATTCGCCGGCGGTCATCACGCCCGGACAGTTCGGCCCGATCAGACGCGATTTCGATCCCGACAGCGAGCGTTTCACCCGCACCATGTCGAGCACCGGAATGCCTTCGGTGATGCACACGATCAGCGGAATTTCCGCATCGATCGCCTCGCAGATCGCATCCGCCGCCCCGGGCGGCGGCACATAGATCACGGATGCATCGGCGCCGGTCTGCTGTTTCGCCTCCTGCACGGTGTCGAACACCGGCAAGCCGAGATGCACCGAGCCGCCTTTGCCCGGCGACGTGCCGCCGACCATCTTGGTGCCATAGGCGATCGCGGCTTCCGAGTGGAAGGTGCCGTTCTTGCCGGTGAAACCCTGACAGATGACTTTTGTGCTTTTGTCGATCAGGACGGACATTCGTTTTTGCTTTCGGAACGGGTTACTGGTTTGAGCAGCGCGTGAATTGAGCCATCGAGCTGTCGGCGGGATACACCTCGTCGGTAAAATACAGAGTTTTCGGCTGGCCGCGATCGCTCGACTGATTCAGTGAAAGGGAGATTTTCTTTCCGCAATTGCCCCTCGACTTTTCTTCCGTGAAAAACCACTCTCTAAATCTTTCTGACGTATCCTTTATTGCGATCGCAGCCGAGCCGAACTGGCGATCGATGGATCGGGAAAGCTCGTCCGCATCCATGTCGATGGCCGGCTGAATAACACAAATGGTGTCCCTGAAGTCCGGGGGTTCCGGACGCAGAACCGAAATAAACAACTTAGTCTGCGATCCTTCCGGCAAGTCGAACTCCCAGAGACTCGAGAAAGAGTCCTTCGTACCGTATCCATTGGGCATCATGACTGATGATGCTTCCGATCGAATTAAATTCCAGTTTTCCTTCGCGGCATTTCTTTTACCGGCAGCCATCTTCTCTTCGGAAGAAGTTGGCGCAACACAGATATCTTTCAGGAGGGATACAACCTTGTCGGGCAGAGTTTCGGCGGAGGCGACGGCCACCCAGATTTGCGTTGAAATGAGCATGACCCAGAGACGCATCGGGGCTACGCTCCTGCTCGGTTTCGTCTGATCAGCCAGCCAACCATGCGTGCGGTCCAAAATCCTACTAACCATACCGCCAACGCCACCCCAGCACCGGCTACCAAGAATAGCAGTCCCGCCAAACCCACCGGCCTTTCGTTCCCAGTAAACGTCGATTCGAACATCGCCGCTCCCAATACGAACGAAAGCATCGGCCACGCGAGCAGGCCCGCAAGAAACACCAACCGTATCCCAACGACCGACTGCCGGACCGTAAAGAAGCAGGTCGCCAACCAGAGTACCGTCATGCCTATTAGTGGAAGCGTGATCAGTACTGCCGTCCTCATCTAACCGCTTTCTTTCACCGCCTTGACGATCTTCTGCGCCGCGTCGTCGAGATCGTCCGCCGGCAGCACGTTGAGCCCGGATTCCCGGATGATTTTTTTGCCGGCATCGACATTGGTGCCTTCCAGCCGCACCACCAGCGGCACCTGCAATCCGACCTCCTTCACCGCGGCGACCACGCCCTCCGCGATGATGTCGCATTTCATGATGCCGCCGAAGATGTTGACCAGAATGCCCTTCACATTGGGATCGGCGGTGATGATCTTGAAGGCGGCCGCGACCTTTTCCTTGCTGGCGCCGCCGCCGACGTCGAGAAAATTCGCCGGGCTCATGCCGTAGAGTTTTATGATGTCCATGGTCGCCATCGCGAGCCCGGCACCGTTCACCATGCAGCCGATATTGCCGTCCAGCGTCACATAGTTGAGGTCATATTTCGACGCCTCGATTTCCTTGGCATCCTCCTCGGTCTCGTCGCGCAGCGCCATCACGTCGGGGTGGCGATACAGCGCGTTGCCGTCGAACGATACTTTGGCGTCGAGCACGCGCAACTCGCCCTGCTTGGTGACCACCAGCGGATTGATCTCCAGCATCGCCATGTCCTTGGCGACGAACGCGGCATAAAGCTGCGCCACCAGTTTCTCGGCCTGCTTGGCTAGGTCGCCGCTCAATTTCAATGCCTTCGCCACGGTGCGGCCGTGATGGCCCATGATGCCGGTGGCTGGATCGACCGAGAAGGTGACAATCTTCTCCGGATTATTATGCGCCACATCCTCGATGTTGACGCCGCCCTCCGTCGAGACGACGAAGGAGATTTCGGAGGTCTCGCGATCGACCAGCATCGACAGGTAAAACTCCTTGTCGATGTCGGAGCCATCCTCGATGTAGAGCCGGTTGACCTGCTTGCCGTGCGGGCCGGTCTGGATCGTCACCAGGGTTGCGCCCAGCATCTGCTTGGCGAATTGCTTGACCTCGTCGACCGATTTGGCGATGCGAACCCCGCCTTTGTCGCCGGCGGAAGCTTCCTTGAATTTTCCCTTGCCGCGGCCGCCGGCATGGATCTGGCTCTTCACCACCCAGACCGGCCCAGGCAACTGCTTTGCCGCGACTTCGGCCATCGCCACATCCAGCAACGGCACGCCCTTGGAAATCGGCACGCCGAATTCATGGAGCAGCGCCTTGGCCTGATATTCATGGATGTTCATCTGGACGTTCCCCGAACCTTCAAGCAGCGACTGATGCTGGTTTTGAGACTGGCATACCATATACCACGAGAAGTACAACCCGAGCCGTGATGGAGCCGAATCCAGATGGTGCCCGGCTCATCGCCGCGATCAGCGGCCGAGCAGGTCCGGCGCGATCTTCTTGCAGGCATCGACCAGACCCTGCACCGCGCCGACCGACTTGTCGAATGCCTCGCGATCCTTGCCGGCGAGGTCTATCTCGACAATCCGCTCGACGCCTTTCGATCCGATCACGACGGGCACGCCGACATACATGTCCTTCACGCCGAACTCGCCGCTCAGATAAGCCGCGCAGGGCAGCACCCGTTTCTTGTCGCGCAAGTAACTCTCCGCCATAGCGATTGCCGAGGCCGCCGGGGCGTAGAAGGCCGAGCCTGTTTTCAAGAGGTTGACGATCTCGGCGCCGCCATTGCGGGTGCGGTCGACGATCTCATCGATGCGGGCCTGCGAGGTCCAGCCCATCTTTACGAGGTCGGGCAACGGAATGCCGGCCACGGTGGAGTACTTCACCAGCGGCACCATGGTGTCGCCGTGGCCGCCGAGCACGAAGGCGGTGACGTCTTCCACGGACACGTTGAACTCGTCGGCCAGGAAATAGCGGAAGCGCGAGGAGTCCAGTACGCCGGCCATGCCCACCACCTTCCTGTGCGGCATGCCGGAGGCTTTCTGCAGCGCCCACACCATGGCGTCGAGAGGGTTGGTAATGCAGATCACGAAGGCGTCGGGGGCATATTTCCGGATGCCGGCGCCGACCTGCTCCATCACCTTCAGATTGATGCTCAGCAGATCGTCGCGGCTCATGCCGGGCTTGCGCGGCACGCCGGCGGTGACGATGCAGACTTTTGCGTTATCCAACGCCTCATAGGAGTTGGCACCGACAAAATGCGCGTCGAACCCGTCCACCGGGGAAGATTGTGCGATATCCAGCGATTTGCCCTGCGGGATGCCTTCGGCGATATCGAACATCACCACATCGCCGAGCTCCTTCAGGCCGATGAGATGAGCTAGCGTTCCGCCGATCTGACCGGAGCCAATCAAGGCAATCTTGTCACGCGCCATGGGAATTTGTCCTTTGAAAGCCGAAGGAGAAGAAGGGTGGGATGCTGGAGGTGGTGGTTATCCCTTTCGACGGGGCCGTTCAAGCCGGTGTGCGCTCAATTGTTGGCAGGGCCTCTCTGCGTCACCCCCGGGCTTGACCGGGGGGTCCATCACGCTTCGAAAGAATCTTGCGAAGGCCGGGTCAAGCCCGGCCATGACGGTGCTTTATGTCTCCACCAGTCCCGTGCTCGACCCGCTGGCCGCGGAATCCTTGCGGCCGTGGGGCAAGCCTAAATAGGATTCGGAGCTCATCTCGATCAGCCGCGACGCCGTGCGCTTGAACTCGCTGGCCTCGTTTCCATCGGTTGCAAGATACAACGACACCGGATCGGCCGCGGCCGAGGCCATCAGCTTCACGGCGTTGTCATAGAAGGTGTCGATCAGCGAAATGAAGCGCTTCGCAGCATTGCGCTGGTCGTAATCCATCACCGGGATGCGGTCGATCAGGACGGTGTGATAGTCGTGCGCGAGGCGCAGATAATCCGACGCCGCGAGCGGCTTTTCGCACAGATCGGCGAACGAAAACCGCGCCACGCCCTGGGCCGAACAGGGCACATGCAGCACGCGGCCCTTGATTGAGATGTTGCGCGGCTTGCACACGGCATTGCCTGTCATCTTGGCCCAGGCCTTGTCGAGCGCGGCGTCGGCATCGGCGTTTCCCGGCACCAGCCACATCTTCACGCCGACCAGTTTTTCCAGCCGGAAATCCGTGCGGGCTTGCAGCCGCAGCACGTCCATATGCGCCGATATCTGCGCGATGAAGGGCAGGAACAGGGCGCGGTTGAGGCCGTCCTTGTAAAGATCTTCAGGCGCGACATTGGAGGTCGCCACCACCACGGTGCCGAGCTCGAACAGTTTTGCGAACAGCCTCCCCAGGATCATCGCGTCGGCGATGTCGGTGACGTGGAATTCGTCGAAGCACAACAGCCAGGCCTGGTCGAAGATCGATTCGGCGGTGAGCGCAATGACGTCGCCATCGGCAATCTCGCCGCGCGCGATGTTCTGGCGAAAACCGTAAATACGCTCATGCACGTCGGACATGAACTCGTGAAAATGCGCGCGACGCTTGTGAGCGACCGGGCTCGCTTGGAAAAACAAATCCATCAACATGGTCTTGCCGCGGCCGACCTCGCCGTGGATGTAAAGCCCGCGCGGCGCCTCATCCTTGTCGGCGAACAGCCGCCCCAGCAGGCCCTGCTTACGCGCGGGCTTGTAACGCGACAGCCGCCGCTCCAGCGCGTCCAAGGCGTCGACCGCGCGCGCCTGCGCGGCATCGGCCTCGATCGCGCCGGAAGAGACGAGGCCCTGATAATGGGTGCGGAATGAGGCGGGCGGGGGCATGGCGCCCCCTTACGGCCTCACCGCGGGCGAAATTGCAAGGTGCGAATTGGCATACCGGCTGTCATCCCCGCGAACGCGGGGACCCGGTATTCCAGCGACGATCGTGGTCAATCGCAATGCCGCCGTGTACTGGGTCGCCCGGTCTAAACATCAAGCCGGGCGATGACGATTGGAAATGCGGCCGCAGAGCGGCCCGCTCACGCGCTCAGCGCATACGAATCCTCAACCACGTACGGCCCGCCTCCCGTAGACGCCCGCGAGGAGAACAGCACGAAGCGCGAGGCCATGAAGCTGCGGGTCGGGAAATAGCCGCGCACCGACAGATAGTCCGCGACGTCGCGGTTCGACGCGTCGCGCAGTCGCGCCAGGGTCACGTGCGGGATGAATTTGCGTCCCTCGGGATCGAGACCGAAGCGCTGCATCAGCCGCTCGAGCTCGGCCTGCAATTCCATCAACGGACGGCTCGGCACTACCGACGCCACGACCGCGCGGGGCTTTTTTCCGCCGAAACTCGACAGCCCCTGCAGCGAGACTTCGAACGGCTTGCGATTGATGCGTTCCAGCGTGTGCGCGATCTCGTTCGCGGCCGTGCCGTCGATATCGCCGATGAAGCGCAGAGTGACGTGGTAATTTTCGGGGTCGATCCAGCGCGCGCCCGGAAGGCCGCCACGCAAATTGGAGAGCGTCTGGCCGATCTCGGCCGGTATTTCCAGTCCCGTGAACAAACGCGGCATCGCTAAACTCCCGATGCTGAATTCCGGTAACGAATCACCGATGCAAGTTTCTACCGTAATTATCTAACGCTGCGAAGCATCCGGGGTTCAGAGAACGGAAGCTACCGGGAAAACGCGGCGTTAGGGTTATCGTTGCCAAGGTTTTCAACTGCGCTGCCGCAGGATCGGGCCTAAAAATGCCTCGACAGCGGGCAGGATATTTTTCACGATCATATCTATGCCCTCGGCGGTCGGGTGCAGCCCGTCGGCCTGATTGAGCTTGGCGTTGGTGGCAACGCCCTCCAGGAAAAACGGATACAGCGGCACGGAGAAGGTTTTCGCCAGATCCGGATAGATCGCGTTAAACCGCGCCGAGTAATCGGCGCCGTAATTGGGCGGCGCGAGCATCCCGCACAGCAGGACCGCGATCTTGCGGGCCTGCAGCCGGGTCAGAATCTCCGTCAACGCCGCCCGGGTTACCTTGGGATCGATCCCGCGCAACGCGTCGTTGGCGCCGAGTTCGAGGATCACCGCCTCGGTGCCTTCAGGGACCGACCAGTCGAGCCGGTCCCGGCCACCGGAGGTGGTGTCGCCGGACACCCCGGCATTGATCATGTCAGCTTCTATCCCCTTGTCTTTCAAGGCTTTTTGCAATCGCGCCGGGAATGCCGCGGAAGCCGAAAGGCCGAGGCCGGCACTCAAGGAATCGCCGAGCACGACGATCTTGACGGGCTTTGCCGCCGGAGTTTGCGCCGAGGCGGGCGGCACCGGCATTGCTGCGGCCAAAGCGAGCGCCAGCAGGCACAGAATGCCGCGCACCGGCCTCTCGACCGCCGCAAAGCAAATGCCATATGAACTCCGCATGGACAGTCTCATCGAACCCTCGTCACTGGCGGCCGCCCCACTGCAGCCGGACACCATTTCCATCTCCAACGTCAATCTCTCGCTCGGCTCGGGTGCGGCGCGCGTCCATATCCTCAAGAATATCGACCTCAAGGTCGCGGCCGGTGAAGCTATCGGGCTGATCGGGCCGTCAGGCTCGGGGAAATCCACGCTTCTGATGGTGATGGCGGGGCTGGAGCGTCCCGACAGCGGAGAGGTGGTGGTCAACGGCACCGCTTTCAATGCCCTCGACGAGGATGCGTTGGCGCGGTTTCGCGGCCGCCATGTCGGCATCGTTTTCCAGTCCTTTCATCTGATCCCGACCATGACCGCGCTGGAGAATGTCGCGGTGCCGCTGGAACTGGCCGGCAATCCCGACGCGTCGGAACGCGCCGCGCATGAACTCGAATCAGTCGGCCTCGGCGATCGGCTGCATCACTATCCGTCGCAACTGTCCGGCGGCGAGCAGCAGCGCGTCGCGCTGGCCCGCGCGCTGGCGCCCGATCCCGCCATCCTGGTGGCGGACGAGCCGACCGGCAATCTCGATGAAGCCACCGGCCAGCAGATTGTGGACCTGCTGTTCACCAAGCACGCCGAGCGCGGCATGACGCTGGTGCTGGTGACCCACGATCATGCGCTGGCAGAACGCTGCGACCGCGTGGTGCGCCTGCGCTCCGGCCATATCGACGGACCGGCCAGCGATCGGCACCGGGTCGAGACAGCGTAGCCCATGTCCCTTGCACTGGAGGGCCCGCGAATTGGCCGCCCGCTGGCGCTGCGCTATGCGTTGCGCGAATTGCGCGGCGGCCTGCGCGGCTTCTATGTCCTCATCGCCTGTATCGCGCTCGGCGTGATGGCGATCGCAGGCGTAGGTTCGGTGGCGGCAGGCCTGAGCGAAGGCCTGGCGCGCGAGGGCCGCACGCTGCTCGGGGGCGACGCCGCATTCTCGCTGATCCAGCGCGAGGCCAGACCCGAGGAGGTCGCGTTTCTGCGCGCCCGCGGAGCGGTCTCCGTGGCGGCTACCTTGCGCGGCATGGCGCGCACGGAAGACGGCAGGCTGGCGCTGGTCGAACTCAAGGCGGTGGACAACGCCTATCCGATGCTCGGCGAAGTGACGCTCGATCCGACAATGCCGGTGCCCGAGTTGCTCGCCGAGCGGGACGGCGCCTTCGGCGCGGCAGCCGACGCCACCTTGCTGGCGCGGCTCGACCTGAAAATCGGCGACCGCGTCAGCGTCGGCAGCGCCAGCTTCCAGATTCGCAGCGTGGTCGGTGCAGAACCCGACAAGCTTGCCGGCGGCGTCGGTTTCGGACCGCGCTTCCTGGTCAGCCAAGCGGGCTTGCGCGCGACCGAACTGTTGCAGCCCGGCAGCCTGGTGCGCTGGATTTACCGCGTAAAACTGCCGGACAACGCGGCCGACGACCGTGCCGCCCAAACGCTCGCCCGCGATGCGCGAACGGCACTGCCGAGCGCGGGGTGGGAAATCCGCACCCGCAGCAATGCCTCGCCACAGCTCGAGCGCACAATCAGCCGTTTTACGCAATTTCTCACCCTGGTCGGCCTCGCCGCATTGCTGGTCGGCGGCGTCGGTGTCGCCAACGCGGTGAAAAGCCATATCGATCGCCGCCGCGACGTCATCGCGACCTTCAAGGCCGTCGGCGCTACCGGCCGCGACGTGTTTACGATCTATCTGACCCAGGTGATCGTGCTCGCGATGCTCGGGTCGCTGATCGGTCTGGCCGCGGGCGCTGCGCTGCCGTACCTTATCGTCAGCCTGTTCGGCAGCCTGCTGCCGCTGCCAGTGGTGCCGGCGCTGCATCCGGATCAACTGGCGCTGTCGTTGATCTATGGCCTGTTGACCGCGCTCGCCTTCGCGCTGTGGCCGCTCGGCCGCGTCCATGACGTGCCCGTTGCGGCGTTGTTCCGCGAAGCGGTGGTCAGCGAATGGCATCGGCCGCGCTGGCGCTATCTAGCGTTGATGGCAGTGGTGATTCTTGCTTTGATCGCGATCGCCATCGGACTTGCCTATGACAAGCGCGTCGCGGCGGCGTTCGTCGCATCCTGCATCGCGGTGTTCGCGCTGTTGCGCGCCATCGCCGCCGGCGTGATGGCGCTGGCGCGCCGGTTGCCGCGCTCGCGTCTCACCATGCTGCGATTGGCGATCGCCAATATCTACCGGCCCGGCGCGCTGACGCCGTCGGTGGTGATGTCGCTCGGCCTCGGGCTGGCGGTCCTCGTCACCATCACCCAGATCGACGGCAATCTGCGGCGCCAGTTCCTGGCGGCGCTGCCCGACCGGGCACCGTCATTCTACTTCATCGATATTCCGACCGCCGAGGCCGATCAGTTCAGCGCGTTCCTTAAAAGCCAGGCGCCGCAATCCACCGTCGAGGATGTGCCTATGCTGCGCGGACGCATCGTCGCCGCCCGCGGCCTCAAAGCCGAGGATCTCAAGCCTTCGCATGACGCCGAATGGGTGCTGCAGAGCGACCGCGGTCTGACATACACCGGCGAAATTCCCAAGGGCTCGAAGGTGGTCGAAGGCCAATGGTGGCCGGCTGACTATAACGGGCCGCCGCTGGTATCGTTCGAGAAGAAGCTGGCCGACGGGCTCGGGCTCAGAATAGGCGACGAGGTCGTCGTCAACGTGCTCGGCCGCGACATCGCAGCCACCATAGGCAACATGCGGAGCGTGGATTGGCAGAGCCTTGGCATCAATTTCGTGCTGGTGTTCTCGCCGGGCGCCTTCAAGGGGGCGCCGCATACCCATATCGCGACCCTGGCCGAGGCGCACCCGGATCCTGCCGGCGACGCCAGGATCATCAAATCGGTGGCCGACGCGTTTCCGATGGTGACCAGCGTACGGGTGCGCGAGGCGCTGGACGCCATCGGCGCCGTGGTCGCCAACCTGGTGCTGGCGATCCGCGGCGCCAGCGCAGTGACGCTGGTCTCCGCCATCCTGGTGCTCGGCGGGGCGCTGGCCGCCGGTCACCGCCACCGGGTTTACGACGCGGTGATCCTGAAAACCTTAGGGGCCACCCGGGCGAGGCTGCTCGGCGCCTACGCGCTGGAATATCTGATGATCGGGCTTGCCACGGCGGTCTTCGGCGTCGCCGCGGGCTCGGTCGCCGCATGGCTTATCGTGACCCGGCTCATGACGCTGAGCTTTGTCTGGCAGGCCGGCAGCGCCGCGGGCGTGGTCGCGGCGGCGCTCATCGTCACCGTTGGACTGGGTCTCATCGGCACCCTGGTGGCGTTGAACCAGAAGCCGGCAACGGTCCTGCGCAATCTATGACAATTTGTAGCAGTTTGGGTCACCTCTCCCCGCTTGCGGGGAGAGGTCGGATCGCATCGTTCAGATGCGATCCGGGTGAGGGGGACTATCCGCGAGTCCGAGTGCGTGGAGAGGCCCCCCCCCCCCCCCCCCCCCCCCCCCCCCCCGGGGGGGGGGGGGGGA